>Ga0209830_10000186_pt1 | contig 71515 bp, 79 predicted proteins | sample ArcticOcean_MG_C_12_FD_187439 | JGI IMG/M metagenome (GOLD analysis project Ga0209830, IMG submission 187439) | Marine microbial communities from western Arctic Ocean - ArcticOcean_MG_CB8_130 (SPAdes) (version 2) | ecosystem: Environmental > Aquatic > Marine > Oceanic | place: Arctic Ocean...
CATGCTAATGGTCAGGTCTTTACTTTAACTCATGAAAAGTTTTTAAAGTTCTGTAAAAAGGAAGAGATAGCTATTAGTAAAGCTAACGTGCTATTTACTCAAAAGTTTAAAGGGGTAATGCCTGAAATTTTAGATTACTATTATGATAAACGGGTTGTGGTGAAAACTAAATTAGGTAAACTTAAGAGAGAGTATTCAAAGAGTAAGGTTAAAAATAAGGATCTTAAATTTGAAATTGATCAATTAGATGCAAAGCAGTTATGTATTAAAGTTTTAATTAATTCAATTTATGGTTACTTTGGTAATAAGCATGCCCCTTTTGGTGATGATGATATTGCAGCTTCAATTACTTTAACTGGCCAGGCAGTTATTAAACAGTCTAACGAATTACTTAAAAGGTATATTAAAGAAAAAGCTAATGTTGAGGATGAAAAAACTCTTAATGATTGTATCATATATAACGATACGGATAGCAGTTATATTTCAGTTAAACCTTTAGTTAAAGCAGGTTTAACTTTTACTGATGAAAATGGTAAGTTAACTCAAGCATTTCACGATGAGGTACAGAATATTGAAGACTTCTTAAATGATGAAATTAAAGTATGGGGAATTAAAAACTTAAATTCTAAAGACTGTAGATTTATCTTTAAACGTGAGGTAATTGCTGATACTGGTATATTCTTACAGAAGAAACGGTATGTTATGCATATTTTAGATGATGAGGGTATACCGATGGATAAGTATAAGTATACCGGGGTTGAAGTTGTAAGAAGTACAATGCCAGATGCTATTAAACCCCATGTTAAAGATATTATTGAAACGATGTTATCCACTCAAAGTCTTGCTGAAACGAATGCTGTACTAGATAAAGTTTATAAAATATTCATTGACTTACCAGTTGAAGATATAACATTTGTATCTGGTTTAAAAGGTTATGAAAAGTATGCAGGACAATGTGATGATTGGAAGACTGCAAAAGGTATGCCTATACATGTTAAAGCTGCGTATTACCATAATATGTTGCTTAAAAAGTTTAATATTGAAAAGGAATATGAAACTATTAGTTCTGGTGATAAGGTTAGATATTTTTATTTGCAGCAACCTAACCCTTACAATCTACCAAGTTTAGCATACAAGTATTATTATCCAGAAGAATTTAAAAAGATATTCCATGTTGATTATGATAAAATGTTTGAAAAAAATCTCTATGCAGTTATTGAAAGATTTTATGATAACGTTAAATGGGCTATTCAAAAGCCTGGTAATGCAGTCCAGACTAATTTATTCGATCTTTTAGGTTGATTTTTTAAAAAAATATATTAAAATATAGTATGTCAGATAAGAAATATACTACATTTATTGATAACGCAGGCCGTGCAATTTTTGCTGAGCTTGAAAGTGAAACACCTGATAATTTGGTTGCTAAAAACCCGGTTATGATTACGGTTCAACAAGGAGAGAATGGTCAAATGGCCGTACAGTTGTTTCCACTATTCTTCCAAGAATTCGTTCAACCTTCAGAAGATGATTCTAGAGCAAATTACTTTACTTATTCAAAAAATAACATTGCTGTAGGTTCTAATTTCCAGATTGAAAGTCGTATTGCGGATCAATATGAAAAAATAGTTAACCCTGTTTTAGTACCAGCTGGTCAAACAGCAGGAGAAGAAGCTGAAGTTATTAAACTATTCGACGATTAGAAATAAAAAAAATATAAAATAAAAAACAGCCTCTCATACCTAAAAAATATGAGAGGCTTTCCATGTATGTCACCTCAAGAAATATTTGATTATAAATTAGGATGGAAATCTTATTCATTTTCTATACCGTTCCACTCGGACTGGGAAATGGAGTATAGGGATTACTGTAAAGATAATTTCAATAAATGGCAATGGGACATTTTAAAATGGACGAACGTTTACGAGCATACTATGTTATTCGAAATGGTAAAAGATGCTGATAAATTTAAAGAATTTATTAGCAAACGATAACATATATAAATGAAAAGTAAAAAAATTAAAATAGGTGTGGTTGGGAATGGCTTCGTCGGTCACGCAATGACTTTACTTCGACCATCAATAGATGTATTAGTGTGGGATATTATACCAGAAAAAAGAGACCCGCGTAACCTTAATATTGAAAAATTCGTAAAAGAATCTGAAATTATTTTTATTGCTGTACCAACTCCAATGAATAGTGATGGTAGCGCAAATCTTGATATCGTTATCTCCGTTTGTAAAGAAATAAAATTAATAGATAAAGATAAACATATTGTATTACGATCAACAGTTCCACCTGGGACTTCTGAAAAACTTAACGTCAACTTTATGCCAGAGTTTCTAACAGAAAAAAATTGGAAACAGGATTTTAAAAATTGTGATCAATGGATTCTTGGATCATACGATAATTTGCTTTTAAATAAAATAAAACTTATATTAGAAACTGCTTATAATTATGGGTCAATTATAAATTCTAACGTTATTAGTTGCGAACCTGGGGAAGCAGAAATGATAAAATACTTAAAGAATGTTTTTCTTAGTGTTAAAGTTGGTTTTTTTAACGAGCTTGAATCTATATGTTTAAGTGCTGGGCTTAACTACGAAAATATTCGACAAATAGCAACGCAAGATAAACGTATTGGTGCTGGTCATACAATGGTACCAGGACCCGACGGTAAGCGAGGCTTTGGAGGGACGTGTTTTCCTAAAGATACTAATGCTTTGGCAAGCTTTGGAAAAAATAAAGGTATTGAGACTCCTATCTTAAACGCAGTCATAAAAAGAAATGAAAAAATTGATAGACCTGAACAAGATTGGAAAGCAGATCAAGGCCGGGCAGTAATGAATAAAATATGCTAGTAAGTTTAAAGAATTTATTGATAAATGATAATCATATACTATAATAGTATATATGAGTAAAGAAATTGATGATGTATTATCTATAATTGATAAATCTAACCCGTACGCCTCGTTTTTAAATGAGAGCGCTCTAAGTAATATAGATGGTTGGATAGATACTGGCTCTATGGTACTAAATGGTATTGTATCAGGTTCATTATTTGGTGGTATACCAAAAAATAGAATGACTCTATTAGCTGGTCCTAGTATGACCGGTAAGAGTTTTATATTGCAAAAGATTTTAGCCAATGCTCAGAAAGAAGGATTAACTCCAGTTATTTTTGATAGTGAAAATGCTATTGATAAAGATGGAGCAGAAGCATTAGGTCTGGATGTTAGTAAGGTAAAATATGTACCCGTTTTTAGTATTGAAGAATGTCGTAATACTATTTTTGATTTCTTAACTAAAGTAAAGGAAAAGGGTCAAGAAGGTAAGTTTATTATTGCTATTGATTCTTTAGGTAATATGGAAAGTCAATTGCAGATTAATCGTCAGATAAAAGGTAATGTAAGTGCTGATATGGGTAGTAGAGCTAAAGCTATGAAATCTTTATTACGGACCTTAACTCAGTTATCCGGATTAACTAAAACTACTATTCTAGCTACTAATCATATCTATGAAGACCCGTCAGCGATGTTTCCTTCGTTGGTAAAGGCAATGCCAGGTGGTACTGCTACTGTTTATCTTCCATCAGTTACTATTCAATTAGCTCGTAAGCCAGTTAAAGAAGATAAGAATACAGATGGTAAGTTAGCTGTAGGTCAGAAGAATTATTCAGGCGTTATACTTAGAGCTTTAACTGTTAAAAATAGATTTGTTAAGCAATACTTGCAAGGTGAAATGTATCTATCTTTTGATAAAGGTTTAAACAAGTATTATGGTTTATTAGATCTTGCAGTAGGTTTAGGAGCAGTAATACAAACTGGTTCAACTTATACTTTACCAGATGGTAAGAAACTTGGTTATTATAGTAAATGGAAAGATGATACAGAATTATGGGACAATACTATTATACCTGTCGTGGAAGAAAAAATTAAACAAGAATGGAAATACAGTAATAAATCTGATGAAGATGAAATTATACCAGACGAAGTAAACGATGAAGAAGAAGAATAAAATAGTTATAACCTTATCTGGTGGAATGGATTCATCTGTTTTACTCTATAAGGCAGCCGAACAGTATAATGAAGTGCATACTGTAACATTTAATTACGGTCAACGTCATAGTAAAGAGTTAGAAGCAGCTGAAAAGCAATTAGCTAACGCTAAATTTAATTATACAAATGTTAAGTTTACTAATAAATTATTAGATGTTACTTATATTAAGGATATAGCTGATACATCTTCTCTTACTAATGATAATATAGATACACCTGACGTAAAAGATATAATGGGTGAGGCTCAACCTAAATCATATGTACCATTCCGTAATTTAATGTTTTTAAGCATATTGTTATCATATGCAGAAAAAATGGAAGCTGAGGAAGTATGGTATGGTGCAGCAGAAGCTGATAGTCTTGCTGGTTATTGGGATGGTTCAGTGCAATTTGTCGATAAAATGAATCAGATTTGTCTATTAAACCGTGAAGTAGATGTAAGGGTAAGAGCTCCTCTTCTTAAGATGAGTAAAAAAGAGATTATTTTAAATGGTGTTGAGCTTGGAGTCAATTTTACTGATACATATACATGTTATTCTGGTGAATATCCATGTGATGCTAATAGTGCAAGTAGTGCTCTTAGGTTGAAAGGTTTTTTAGACGCAGGATTACAAGATCCGTTACGTTATAAACAGCAAGATAAGTTAGATTCGGTTTATAGAGATAATAATTGTAAATCTATAATATATTAATAACCGTGTCTATTCATTCTTTCTTGAGAATGAGCATTTTGCATTTTTTGCCTGTGTTGATTGATCAAGTAGTTATTAATATCTTGTTGAGACATTGCAACTTGCTCTTCTTCTTCAGATTCTGACGGTTTCTTTTTTCTAAGCTTACCTGTTATTGGGCATCTTTCTTCTCCTTCATCAGGTGCCTCATCAGGTTCCATTTCACCCATTTGATCATCATCAGGTGCCTCATCAGGTTCATATTGGTCATTATCGTCTTGTTCGTCTTTAGGTAAAATCTTTTTCATTAAATGACTACCAACAGCACCAGCTGCCCCGACTGCAATCCCAGTTCCTAAGATAGGTAATATATTATCTTCTGCAGGTTCGTCTTCATCTTCATAATGATCTGCAACTGCTCTTGCATGAGATTGACCAGCCCTTTCTTGCTCTTTCTTCATTGCTTTAGCAATAGCTACCCCTCTTGATCTTTCATATGAAGAAATCTCACCATCATCATTTAAATCTGATTTTTCTTTATCAATTTCTTCACCTTCTGGAACACCAACACCATCTTGACGGCTCATATAACTAACAGCGTCGATTGCATTTGACATACCATCTTCTTCACCTTCTGGAAAATCAGCAACTAATTTTTCTCTATTACCCATTTCTATTTCTCCACCAAATTTATCAACTTTTTCTGTTTCACTTGGTTTAACAATAACAACTGAAACAATATCATCTTTAGATATATCATCTAAATTAAGTTTTTGACCTTTAAAAGAATTAAGAGTAACTCTATATTTTAAACCATCGCTTACTACTGTATATAAATCATTTTCACCAACACCACCTTCAGATTTTAAGGTGGTATCCCCTCCAAGATTTAATTGTAAAGTTTCAAAACCTGTATCACCTTTCTTAAGACCTTCTTTTGCTGCGCCTCTTGCTCTTGTTGTAATTTGAACATCTGGTCTTGTAGCTAATGGTTTAGAAACATTGGCCATAATATTAATAGCATTTTGAATATTATCATCAGTTAAATCTTCTAAATCTAATTCAGGATTTTCTTTTTGTAAGTATCTAATTACCTTGGTAGCAAAGTATCTAGGGGTCATTGTACCTTTAAGATCTCTAATATCTTCCATACCCATTAGTTTTGCTCTTAACGGATCAGCAATTTTCTTACCTCTTGCTTCTTGGACCAAATCATCGTCCCCTTCATGCATACCTTGCATATATTGAGAAGCACTTTCGTTAATAATTTTTTTGTTACCCCAGTTATGTAAATTCATAATAATATTTATTGATTATTGTTAAGTTTTATACTATAATATATTATATGTGTGGTATATATTGTAGCAATGATTTAAGTACATTTGAAATATTAGAGGAAGCTAATAGAAAACGTGGTAATTTTTCTACTGGTATATTTTATTGTTATAATAAAGCTAATTATAATATAATCCAAGAAAAAGGTAATATAAACTGGAATAAGACAAAAATACCACATCAAAAAGGACATTTATATTTGGGTCATAATCAGGCTCCTACTGAAACCGGTAGAGGTTGGCAAGAGGAAACGTCTCATCCATTTTGGGTAGGTGATTGGATAGTAGCTCATAATGGAGTATTAACTAATTCTAATGAATTAATTGATGAGTTTATACCAATGCATGATAACCCTGTAGATAGTAGTATAATACCAGCATTATTAGATGAATTTGAGTATACTCACGGTCCTTGTGAAGATGCTGAAACAGAAGTACAAAATATATTGTATACTATTGAAAAACTTAAAGGTACATTTGCTTTATGGATAGTTAACATTAAAACAATGAATATATACATAGCAAGACAAGGTAGTACATTGTTTTACAAAGATAGTAATATATCATCTATTAGAGGTTGTGATTATAAAGAGATAAGTCAAGGTATACTTTATAATTTTTCATATGAAGGTCTAACTGAAATAGATAGCTTTGTATATGATAGCCCATTTTTAACATTATGAATATAAATTACGTTACGGTTAGTGAATTGGGTGAAGTAGATAAGTTAAGATTTATAAAATTTATCTACGATAACACCGATTCCTATATTTTAAACACATTTGGCCATACTTGGTCAAGTAGAAATTGGTGGGAGGAATACCCTATAGAGGTTTGTACAGATGACAGTGGTAAAGTACTAGGTTTACATGCATATACAGTTAATACTAAAGCAGAAAATACATTAAAAACGTATTATATAGTTACATCAAAATATAATAGAGGTAACGGACTCGCTAAATTATTAATTAAAAATGCGTTATATAAACATAAGGATAATATTAAATTTTATTATGTGAATTCAGATGTAAAAAGTGACGGGGCTATTTTTTATAAAAAATGGTTAGGTAATAACTATATCACCGAGGATAACGATTTCAATTCACAAGATGTAATTTTTAAGGAACCTATTTATAATATTATTGATGAGTAAACTGAAGACAACTGGTAAACCTCGTCAGTTTGATACTGGCGCACAACGAGATAATGCTGATAATAAACTAAGAATGAGTTTAGTACCTCATGCAGCTTTAAACGGTGTAATGTTGAGGTATATTCAAGGAGCTGATACCTATGGTGAGAATAATTGGAAGAAAGGCATGAAGCATTCAGTTTTATATGATAGTACTATGAGACATTTAATGCAAGACTTTACCGGAGATGATAGTGAAGATCATTTAAGTGCTGCTTTATGGAATATTATGGGTATGATCTGGAATAGAGACCATAAACCTGAAATGGATGATAGAAAAGAATATGAGTAAAGTATTTGTTTCCGGTTGTTATGATATTATTCATGCAGGTCATATAGAATTTTTTAAAGAAGCTCTAAAACAAGGAGATAAATTAGTAGTATGTATACCATCTGATGAAGTATTATATCAGTATAAAAAAAGACGACCAAGTATACCTATTGAGCATAAGATAGAAATTTTAAATAATATATCTTTTATCGATGAGGTGGTTATTGGTCATAATTTAGATGAAAATGGTTTAAATTTTAAAGATATAATTATAAAAATATCACCAGATGTTTTAGTAGTTACTTCCGACGATAAGTTTGAAAAAAATAAAAGAAAATTATGTACAAATCACAATATAGAATATGTTAAATTAGAAAAAACCCCTCCAAAGTTTGACCCGATAAGTACATCATCTATTCTCAATAATATAAAGACCCCTAATGAAGCTCCTCTACGTGTAGACTTAGCCGGTGGTTGGTTGGATGTACCAGAACTTGCAAGAAATGATGGTTTTATAGTAAATTGTGCAATATCACCAACGGTATCTTTACATAGTTGGCCATATGAAACACAATCTGGACTCGGTGGTAGCGGGGCATGGGCATTATTAAATGGTAGAGATGGGGTACAAAGTGAATTAGATTTAGGTGTTGGTTGGCAAGACCCTGCTGTAATAAAAGAAACAGGGTTATGTGTTTGGAAAAGTGGTAAAAAACCTTATCTTATTTTAAAACGAAATGGGGATATATTAAAAGGTAAAATGGCTTTACATTATACTGGAATTACCCATGACACCCCCTCATACGTTAAAAATGATCGAGATTATAATTTATTAGCCCGGTCTAGTCGATTATCATATTTCGGGGTACAAAATAATAATTTAGAACAATTATGTACCGGGATTAATATGAACTATGAGGTACAATTAAAAGAGGGTATGGATAAATTACCGGTAGTTAAAAATGCAATTGCGACCAAATACTGTGGAGGTGGTTTTGGTGGATACTCATTATCAGTGTTCTATAATAAAGTAGATCGGGATAAATTTGTAATGAATACACCTAATACAATTAAAATAGAACCATACTTAAATGAAATATAAAATTTACACAGCTACAAAAGGTAAAAAAGAAGATACAGCCCTGTATAAATCTCTTAATAAAAAATATAACGATTTACCGATACATTATGAAGAAAAAAATACTAAAAGTTTGCAAAGTTGCTATAACAACTTTTTGGAAGACGCTCGTACTAATAACATTGATATCTGTATGTTTATCCATGATGATGTTTTTATCAATTGCAGGGATTTGTTGCATAGGTTGGACAATTATGGTAAAATGTATACAGTTTTTGGTCTCGCAGGGGCTAGTACGTGTAAGGTTAAAGAACCTGCTTTATGGCATCTTATGTCCGAGAGGAAAGACCAAAGAGGAAATGTTGCTCACGGACATTCTAACCAATATCAGTATACTTCGTTTGGTCCTATTCCAGGCCGTGTTTTGGTTATTGATGGTGTCTTTATCGGCATTAATATATCAAATTTACCTACTAATGTAAAATTTGACGAATCATATCCATCTAAGTTTCATTACTATGATTTGGATTTTAGTTTAGAATGCAATAAAAATAACGTTAAAATAGGGGTAGTTGATATTCCAATAATCCATTCAAGTCCTGGGTTAACCAATCCCAATAAAGAATTTTATGAAGGTCAAAAATATTTTATAAACAAATGGAAAAAATAGTATTAATAACGGGTGGGTTCGATCCCCTACATTCAGGTCACCTTGCTTATATTAAAGCAGCTCGTAAACTTGGAGATAAACTTATAGTAGGTTTAAATTCCGATGATTGGTTGGTTCGTAAAAAGGGTAAAAACTTTTTACCTGAAAAAGAACGTTACTCAATTATATCATCTATTAGATATGTTGATGGTTGTATTTTATTCAATGATACAGATGATACAGCTACTGAAGCTATAAAAAATGTTAAAATGTTATACCCATATTCACAAATAATTTTTGCTAATGGTGGTGATAGAACAAAAGAAAATATTCCAGAAATGATTTTTGATGATGTTACTTTTATGTTCGGTGTTGGGGGAGAGGATAAAAAAAATAGCAGTAGTTGGATTTTACAAAAATGGGAAAAGTAATTAAACCATTATGGGGTTGGTACCATGTTTTATCTGAAGGTAAAGATTATAAAATTAAAACTTTACATATTGAACCGGGTAAATCGTTAAGTGATCAAAAACATTTTAAAAGAAATGAACATTGGTTTATTTTAGAAGGAGAATTATCTCTTAACGGTGTGATATATCATAAAAATGATTTTATTAATATACCAGTTGAAAAGTGGCATAAACCAGCTAATATTGGTAATAGTATGTGCGTTATTTGTGAAATACAATACGGTGAAAAATGCATTGAAGAGGATATTGAAAGAAGATAATGGAAGATATAGGAAGATTAAATTTAGATTATTATGAGCAAGTTATAGTTTATAAGAGCTTAACTAACGAAAGTTATTTAACTCAAATTATAGACCATATAAAGCCGGATTACTTTAATGATAAAAATATTAAGACTGTTTTTGGGTTAATAACTAATTTCTATATTAAGAGGCAGAGTATACCTACTATTACTGAATTAAAGTCATACTTAATTAATGATGAACTAAAAGAAAGTTTTAGATCAGTTGTAAAGAATTTTCCTAATATTGATAAGAACTTTAATGATGAAGAGTTAACTTCTAATACTGAACGGTTCTTAAAAGAAAGAGCAATATACAATACAATGTTATCTGTTGCTGAGGATGTTAGTAAAGGTGAAGTTAATACTAGTTATATTTTAGATAGTTTTGAAAAAAGCTGTAACGTTAATTTAAAGGAAGAGATAGGTTTAGATTTATTTGAAAATATTGATAAGGTTGTAGATGATCTAAATGTAGATCAACCTACAATATCTTCTGGTTGGAAATGGTTGGATGATAAAATAGATGGAGGTTTCTTACAAAATGGTAGATCGTTGTACGTATTTGCTGGGGAAGCTAATGTTGGTAAATCTATATTTTTAGGTAATATAGCCTGTAATATAGCTTCTAAGGGTAAGACAGTTTTAGTTATAAGTCTTGAAATGTCAGAGATGATATATGCAAGAAGGTTATCATCTAATATAACTAGAATACCGATGAGAGAATTGAAAGGAGCTGGTCAATCTTTATCAGCTCAAATAAAGAGTTATAATAATGGTAAACCTAATAGTAAGATTTTAATTAAAGAGTTTCCTCCTAGTACTGTTACGCCGCAGAATATACAAGGTTATATTACAGAATTAAAAAATAGAGGTATTAAAGTTGATGCGGTAGTACTTGATTATCTAAATTTGTTGAAGAGTCCTCTCGGTGATAATTCTTATGAAAGAGTTAAGCATGTTGCAGAAGGTATTCGTGCTTTAAGTTATGTTTTTGAATGCCCGTTTATTTCTGCTACTCAGTTAAATAGATCTGGTTACGATGAAGCGAACCCTGGTTTAGATACAATATCAGAATCTATTGGAATGGCTGCTACTGCTGACTGTATTTTTAGTATATTCCAAGATGATGAAGATAAAGAATTAGGTATAGTTAAAATGGGTATGATGAAAAATAGATATGGTGCTAATTATGGGCAGACAGCATTACGATTAAATTATGATACCTTAACTATTTCTGAAGATGAGACGTTAAACGTTGATGATGAAGGTAGTGATATGTCTGATTTAACTAATACTCTTAGCATGTTGAGTAATTAAAAAGAGGAACTAAATAAAATAAATGCCTACAATTCATATAATTACTGATGCAGATCTTGACGGAGCTGGTTCATATTTCTGTTTAAAACAAGCATATAAAGACAATACCTTAACATATTCTGTTACTACTGAAAAAAAGTTTATTAAAGATGTTTCATATTTTAAATTTGAAGACTATGATCTGGTAATTATATGTGATTTAAATTTAAAACCAGCTGAAATTAGATTATGCGATTTAAAGAATGTAGTAGTAATTGACCACCACGCTGAGCATATGGAATTAATAGATTCATATAAAAATGCAAAGACTATAATAAAAGATTATCCATCATGTACAAAATTAATATATGATAACTTTAAGTTAGAAAATAAATTTAATAAAAATCAAAAACTTTTAGTTAAACTAATCAATGACTACGATAGTTATACTTTAAGTTTACCTTTTAGTAAGCCTTTAAATCAAGTATTTTGGACGTATACTGGAGACCGAGTAAAGAAATTTGAAGAAGATTTCGGAAAAGGTTTCTTCGGCTTTAATTCTTTTCATAAGAATGCTTTAAAAATAGTTGAGACTAAAATTAATAATTTCTTTAAAGAAGAAACTATCCATGGTGGTAGTATTAAAATTGGAGGTAATATTTATAATGTTGCAGGTGTAGTTGTATCTTTTAGCCCGAATGAAATAGCTGAACGCATTATAAAAGATTATAAAGTAGATTTTGTTATAATGCTAAATTTAAAAGGTAAAAGTGTTTATATGAGACGAAGTTGTGATTGCCCGTTGAATATGGGTAAGTTAGCATTTAAACTTATGGATGGAGGAGGTCACCACGATTCTGCGGGTGGTACTTTAAATGATTCAATAATTAATATTACCAAATTACTAAAACCATTAAATGAAAAATAATAGCCCTTATCAAAATATTCAGATAGCTGAATTCGAAAAATCGTTTTATTCTTATTGTACTTTTATAGCATTATTACATGATAAAAAAATGAATTTTGCAACCGTTTTTTTAAAAATATTAGAAGATAGAGCTTTACGTGATATATTTGTTAGTATTATAGAAGAAGAAAATGACTTTACAGCGATTAGAAAATATATTCAAACTGAGCCCTCAGTAACAAAGAGCAAATACGTAACCAAATTTTTAAATAAGTTTGAAGGATTTAATGACTGAAGTAGAAAAAATAATTTATAATAATTTTTTAGAAGTTAGTAAAAAGGTAAATAACAAACCAGTAAAGTATAGAAAGAATTTTGATAATTTTCCGGATGAAAATTATATTATCGTTAGTAAATTAAGTAACTTTTTTTATAAATTTAAACATTTAAAAATAAAAGATTTTTTTGAAGCACCTTATTTTGTTTATGATGAAAACTATTTTGATTTAAAATTTTATCTAAGTCCTAAAGCTATTAAAGCTTATACTCTATACAATGATAAATTTCTTTTAAACAATCCAGATAATGTTAATACGTTATCAAAAATGCAAGAATCTATAAAATTTATTTATAATTACTGCAAAGAAAATAACATCAACATTAAAGATTATCTAGCAGTAAAAGAAGGGGAGTATAACGTTTTTATGAAACATATTAAAAATAGAGACGTTATTATCTTTATATTATTTGCTTTTAATAATTTTGAAAAAGTGGTAGGGTCTATTGATACCGATATAAAAACTATGTATAGTTCTAATTTTTCTCGACTAAATTACATTAGAACAAAATACTATTCTAGCTCTAAAGCAAAGAAAATAATTAATAAATTTAAGATTTTCGTTGAAAATCAAAAAGTATAGTCTATAATTAAAGTATGAGTAATATAACAAGTTCAATGTTTGATAGTATTAAGTCTGCTCTAGCAGCAGATAATAATAATAATAAGAGTGCAATTGGTGATATCCTTAAGACTCCTCCTGGTAATACTTTTACAGTAAGATTGTTACCTTTTGCTAAAGACCCTTCTAAGACGTTCTTTCATTATTTTCAGCATGGTTGGAATAGTTTTGCAACCGGTCAATATACTAGTGCAATTTCTCTTCAAACCTTTGGTGAAAGAGATCCTATTGCTGAAGAGCGCTATAAGATTCTTCGTACTGGTAATGAAGAAGAAAAGGAAAAGGCTAAGGCAATTATGCGTTCTGAAAAGTGGTTAGTTAATGTATATGTTGTTAATGACCCTGTTAATCCTGAAAATAATGGTAAAGTGAAAATGCTTCGTTATGGTAAGCAAATTCATAATATTATTACTGATGCTATTGAAGGTGAAGATGCTAGTGAATTAGGTGCTCGTATTTTCGATCTAGGACCTAACGGTTGTAATTTTAGAGTTAAGGTTGAAAAGCAAGGTGACTTTCCGACTTATGTATCATCTAAGTTTGGTATGCCTGGTGCGATTGATAATCTAGATGAAGATAAACATAAAGAACTTTATGATAATGTATTTGAACTATCTAGTGTATTCAATGTAAAGAGTGCGGATGAGCTGAAGACTATGATGGATGAGCATTATTACGTAAGAGACTCATCTACTGATAATAATGTTGTTGAAAGAGTTGTAGTTGATACTCCTATTGAAACTACTTCGGTTGTTACCCCTGTTACTGAAACTAAAAAAGACGATAATGAAGATGAAGTTCTTAAAGAACTGCTTGAAGGTTTAGACGTTTAATATAATGAGCGATCAATTACCAGAAATGATACCTATGCCAGGTAATCCATCTGATGGAGGTGGGGGACCGCCTCCTGAGTCATTTGAAAGGCAGCTTTCTCCTGAAGAGGAAAGAAATACGTTAATCAATTTTATGGGCAATATGTATGGTGAAGCGAAAAAGATGGATGGTCAGATTACTGGGCCGAGTTCCACCCTACAGAGAGGCAAAAGCGAAGAGATAAAAAAACAGATTGAACTAGCTTATACTCAACCTCAGCAGTCTGCACCACCAGTGCAGACTGCTCCTCTTCCTCAACCTGAAGTTCAAACCCAACCTCAACCGCAAGTCGAAGTTACTCAACCAGTAGATAATGATCAATTATCATTTAATTTTGATATTAGTGAAAAGGAAGAGTTATTTACTTTAGTTGAAAGGATATTAACTCGATTAGATCGATTACAACGGAAAGTAGATAGTCTAGTAGAATATAATGAAAATAGTAAAATTGTTTCTTTACCAGTAAAAAGACAATCAAAAAAAAAATCAGTGGATAAAAAAGAGGAAGTTTAATATAATAGATAAAGTATATGGGTTATTTAAAAATAAAAAATAAAAAAGATTTCGTTTCTAACTTTCTTGTACCGGTATCAAATTTAAATGATGCCTGTATTCTATCGATAGAAGGTGATAATATTTGTTGTACGTTAGCATCAGCAGATGCAACGATTGTATGTAAGACTATTATAGCAATAGATACAGATTTAAAAGATAGTACGACTTTAAACTTACCGGATATTAAAAAACTTATAAGAGTTTTAGATATTATACCTACTACAGATATTGAACTAAAGATAAATGAAAATAATATATCTTATAATCAAAATGGTTATAAATTTAAATATCATTTATTAGATGATGGTATTATTAAACAACCTTCTTTAAATGTTGAAAAGGTAAAAAAACTTGAATTTAATACTAAGTTTAACGTGAAAGAGAGTGAGTTAAATACACTGTTTAAAGGTAGTTCATTTGCAACTGAGACGTCAAAGGTATACCTTTATGAAGAAGATAATAAAATCTATAGTGAGTTAGGTGATAGATCTAGACATAATTCAGATAACTTTGTATGCCTACTAAGTGATAATTTCGAAGGTAATATTGATAAGCCTCTACCGGTTAATTTTGACTCATTCCGCTTGGTTAGTTTTGGTGGAAGTCGGGAAGTTAAATTTAGTGTAAATACAGATATGGGTGTTATAACTTGTAACTTTGAAAAAGGTAATACTCAATTGATTTATATTATTTCCGCATTAATTAATTAACATATGAAAGATTGGTCAGAACATAAGGTAAAAAATAAGATTAAAACAGCAGGTTATTTTATCAAGAGATTGAAAGATAATGGTTTTGTAGTTTTAAAAATGTTTAACGCATATTCAGAAGCAGACCCAAGAAGATGGTCTATATTAGTAGATCCAGGTTATCATAGTGTATTTATTACTTGTTTTACCAATAAGGATGAAAAGGGGGAGGTATTGTTTGAATTTGATGATGGTGGTAATAATTTTAAAAGAGGGTTTTATCTCAAGACCGATAGCATTGAATCTGTTGTTACTCAATTATTAGAAAAAGGTATCAATAACGACCCATCTAAAAACCCATTTAGTAGAACTAAATAGTTAAATGAGTGGTGACGAAGAAAACGACAAGAATGAAGAAGATCTAGTTGGTAAAAACGACGTCAATAGTAATCTTGATCCAGAGATTGAAGGTTTAATAAGAGATGCTTTAAAAACTTTAGTTCAAGAAAAGTTTGATAGTAGAAAAACTGATGATGATATTGAAGCAATGGTATCTACTTGTTCTGAATTTATGAAATGCTTTGTAATTATGGGTTATGATTTTAAAGGTAATTCAATTAAACCTGTTTTTTATGCTAAAAACGATATAGACTCAGATGCCCTTACTCAGTATATTCAAAAATTTATAATGAATTCTATACATTGATTTTCGGGGTTTATAATCTAAAATATATATATGAATGTTTTAATACTCGGTAAGGGTTATGTGGGGTCTCATCTTGCAAAATATATGTCCAGTGATGGTCATGGCCATATATATTTTAAATCGAAAAAAGAATTAGATTATACAGATAGTGAAATATTGTATAGTTATTGTTTAGAAAATTTTATCGATACTGTAGTTAATGCATCTGGTTATACAGGTTCACCTAATGTTGATGGTTGTGAAGATAATAAAGAAGATTGTTTTAACTACAATGTAAATGTACCTGTGACTATTGAGAGTATTTGTAAATCGTTAGGTATTAACTTTATTCATATTGGTTCTGGTTGTATATATGAAGGGTATGATAAGATATTTACTGAAGAATGTACACCTAATTTTGGAATATTTCAGCAGCATTCAAGCTTCTATAGTAAGACAAAGCATATATCAGAATTAATGCTTGATACGAACTTTACTAATATTGTTCGTATAAGAATGCCGATTGAGAGTTTTTTAACCCCTAAAAATCTTATTACAAAGCTTTATAATTACCCGCAGTTAATAGATTATACTAATAGTAAAACTGATATGCTTCATTTGTGTGAGTTTATTGAGGTTATTATGAATAACTTTAAAGCAGGCATATATAATGCAGTACATAGTAATGCTTTAACTACAATAGATGTTATTAATATCTTAAAAGAGTATGGTATTGAAAATAAAAATTGGGAATTTATACCATATTCAGAATTAAAAATAAAATGTAATAGAAGTAATTGTGTTTTATCTAATCAAAAAGCTAAAGATGATTTTGACTTCGATTGGGGTAATGAAGAACGTTATATACGATTAAATGCATCTATAATTGGAAAGGACTTACAATGAAAAAAGAATTAGTAGGTTTTACAGCGGGTAATTTTGATTTATTACACCCTGGTTACATTTATACGTTTGAGGAAGCAAAAAGACATTGTGATAGATTTTTAGTATTTTTACAAAAGGACCCTTCAGCTACCAGATATACAAAATATAAACCCGTTATACCTTACTATGAAAGATATAAGACATTAATGGCTATTCAATATGTTGACGATGTTTATATGTACCAAACTGAAGAAGATTTAATTAACTTAATTGAGTTTTTTAAGCCTGATATTAGAATTTTAGGAGAAGATTATATTGGTAAATCATTTACCGGTGATGATCTACCTCCAAAAGTAATTTATACAACTAGATCACATGAATGGTCAACGACAAAAATAAAGGATCTAATAACTGCTCAGACGATAAAGCAAAATCCAGATATTATAAAAAATGCAAAAAAGTAAAAATATATTAGTAACCGGGGGTTATGGGTTTATAGGTGGTAATTTTATACGATTCCTACGAGATAACTTTCCACAACATAAGATAACGTGTGTAGATAAAGATGGTTACGCATCAAATAAAGATTATGTAAAAGGTTTATGTGATAAAGAGTATAAATTAGACATTGTTAATACATTAGAGTTAGAAAATGTTTTTTTAACTAATGATAAGTTTGATTATATTTTCCACTTTGCAGCAGAATCACATGTTGATAACAGTATTAGTGGTCCAAAGGTTTTTATTGAATCAAATGTGCTCGGTACACAAAATATGCTAGAATGTTTCCGTAAAATTAATAATAACCACGGAAGATTCATCCATATAAGTACTGATGAGGTTTATGGACACTTAGGGTTCAATGATCCATCATTTACTGAGTTAACCCCGATTGCACCTCGTTCTCCCTATGCTGCAAGTAAGGCATCAAGCGATCTCTTGTGTATGTCATATATTGAAACGTTCAATTGTAACATAAGTATAACGAGATGTTGTAATAACTATGGTCCTAATCAGCATAACGAAAAATTTATACCAACAATCATAAAATCCTTGAGTAAAGGTAAGAAAGTACCAATATATGGTGAGGGTTTGAACGTTCGTGAGTGGGTGCATGTACATGATCACAATTTAGCAGTTTGGGCCGTTGGTACTCAAGGTAAAAATGAAGTCTACAACATCGGATCAGGGTTAGAACTAGCAAACATTGAATTAGTAGACAAAATATGCACAATTATGGGTAAGGACTTAGATAAAAACGTTATTTTTGTTAAAGATAGGCTTGGTCATGACTTTAGATACAGTATTAATTGTAATAAAATCAAAAAAGACTTGTTATATGAACCATTATACAATGATTTCGACGAGCAATTAAAAGAATTAGTTAAAATTTATGGGGAAAAATAAAATAAACTCAGGAAATTTATATGCCTGTCATCATGGACCATATGCAGGTCAGTTATTTGCGTTTATTTGCCGAAATAAAACGGAACAGACGTATAATTTTATTAGAATGCCTGAAATGATAACGACAAAAATACCTCAAAAGGACTTTGAAGATGGTTTAGAAAAGGATATTATCAAATACGTTGAGAAAGTACCGGCATATGTTAATAAAGTTATAATGGCACAGTATAAAAAAAATGAAAATACTAACGATAGACGGAAATAATTTAGTACACCGAGTGTATTGGGTAGCAAATAACATAAAAAACGTATCAGAAAACTATCACGTTTATATGTTCCTTAATAGCGTTAAGAGTTATGTGGAAATGTACCAACCAGATAAGGTTATATGTGTGTGGGATGAAAAACCTGACTATAGACCCAATAAACGTAAGGAACTCTTAGAAGATTATAAAGGAAACCGGGACCCGGAGTATGGTAAAGAGGTACATAATAAGAATGATATGATTAAAGAAATGCTTAATACATTAGGTATACCATCGATTTTTCCAAGATCATACGAAGCTGATGACGTTATTAAGATAATTAACGACGCATACGATAAATTAAGTCAGACTAAATTTTATTTAACTAAAAAATTATTTAAACATATTATTATAACCGTAGATAAAGACCTATGCCAGTTAATATCACATAAAGTCTCTGTATATGATCCGATAAAAAAGGTTGAAATTAATAAAGAAAATTTTGAAGAGGTGTTAAACTATAGTATAAAGGATTTTATTAAAGTAAAGGCCTTAACCGGTGATAAAAGTGATAATATACCCGGTTTAAAAGGTTTTGGTAAAGTTAAAGTAAAAAAGTTTCTAGCTGGTGATGTAGTTTTAACTGAAAAGGAAAACGATATATATAAAAGAAATTTAGAATTAGTTACATTGACTGATGATAAAGATGAAAAAGAATATGTAGTTAATCAGTTATCTGAAATTAAAGATGAAACGGACTATGAACAGTTTAAAAAATTAAGTAAAGATTATAATTTAAGTCAAATTCTTAAAAATGATACAAAATGGTACACTACATTTTTCCAGAAAAATAGATTATTAGAGTTACTATCTTAAATATTAATATGCAAGATCAATTTATTAATCCTCAGCAAATTCGTTCACCATATACAGGTGAGACAGTTAGACCTACTTATAATACATACAATGCCAATGGTAAAACATACGAACAAGCAGTTATGTCCGACCCGGTTACTGGTCATATTATTAAAAAAGGTTTAGTTTCTATTAAAGATGCTAAGACTGGTGAACTTATTCAAGATTATAAAGGTGCTTTAAGTCAAAGTATGACCACTCAAAGTAGAGGTTAGGCTTGAAATATAATATATTGCATTTATAATAAGAATGTGATAGCTATACCAGAGCAATACGTTATAAACGTTTTATATGAGAATATCTATAAGATATCATATAATAAATATAATAAATCATATAATGGTTGTTGCCCTATCTGTAAAGAAGGTAACTCGTGGGGTAAGAAAAAACGGTTCTATTATATACCTGATAAAGAGTTAGCATATTGCCATAACTGCGGGTATAGTAAAAAAGCTCTTACTTTTATTACTGAAGTAACGAATAAATCTTTACATGAAATTATAAATGAAGTTAAAGAGTTTGATATAGAGATTTTACCTATAGAAGAACCTAAAGAAGTAAAAAAGGTAATAGATAAAAGTCTACCGGAAGATTGTATTAACTTATCTGATATAAGTCAAATTGAGTACTATAAAGATAATACAGTTGTAAAAACAGCTTTACAATTAATTAAAGATAGAAAACTCAACAAAGGTATTAATAAACCTAAAACGTTTTATATATCATTAAAAGATGTGGTACATAAAAATAGATTAATATTACCGTTTTATGATGAAAATGATGATATAATATTTTATCAATCTAGAGGTTTAACTAAAAAAGATCTATTTGAAAGACCGAAATACCTTAGTAAGGTAGGAGCAGAAAGAAGCTTATACGGTATGCAAAATATAAATTCTAATTTAGATAACGTGTTTATATTTGAAGGTCCGATTGATAGTTATTTTGTTGAAAACGGTTTAGCTACCTGCGGTATTACTGAGAGAAGCGATAAGATGTTTACTAGTTTACAGAAGGAGCAGATCAATAAACTAAACTTATATGAAAAAATTTATGTATTAGATAACCAGTACTGTGATAAAGCTGCTTTAAGTAAAAGTATCATATTAGCTGATAATAATGAAAAGGTTTTTATATGGCCTAAAGAGTTAAAGCGTTTTAAAGACTTTAATGATATATGTGTTGCTGGTAATAAAGACAAAATAAAACCTGAATTTATATTAAAAAATACTCATTCAGGTCTTAAAGCTAAATTATTATTAACCGAGATTAAAAATAGTTAGTTACGCATATATTGACCAACATCACGGTAACCCATTTGATCTTGTAAAAATCCTTTTAATATAACAAATTCTCCTCCACTTAGATTAACTAAGTATTCTAAATCAGCATCTCCAATAGAATTAGCGAACTTTTCAGCCTTATCTTCAAAATTAGAAGCTTCTCCTACTGATTCATCTTCTTCTGGGTATTCAAACCCGTAATGATCTTCAAATGCATCTGCACCGTGCTCTTTATAAAATACTTCTTGCTCAGCACTAGCAGCTTCTTTACCTCTCATTATATTCTTTTCTCTACTCTCGTTGTCTTCTCCGCCTTTTCTTTTTCTAAAGAAGAATCTTTGTAATGAATTATAAGCCCAATCATTACGATCAAAAGTTTCGAATGTTTGAGCAATCTCGTACTCAGCTGGTGTTAAGGTTGAAAGTTCCTCTAGAGGGGTATTCTCTAAAGTTTCATTAGGCATATCTTGATAAGCTTCGAAAATTAAATCTGTCTCAAATTTATTGTGCATATTATTATTTAATTAAATACTGTTATTATTATTTTTGCACATTACCAGTAAAACCTTTAATACGAGATCCAGTGGATATAAAATCAGCATACTGATTTAATGTTTTTAATTCCCCTACGATTGCTTGTAATGAGTTTGCAATGTCTTTCGTTGAATCTTCTTCATCTTCTTCTTCCATTTCACCGTGAGTCTTATTAGATTGCGCACTAGGTGGTCGAGTTTTTCTATATCTACCACCCGAACCATCGCTTGCAGCATCTACACCACTTGGCGCGCCACCACGCTTCATATCAAATGATTTACCTTTAGGAGCTTTGGAAGTACCAGCTTCCCAATTTTCAGTTAAAGTTTCGGTATAAGCTTCAAAAATTAAATCTTGATCATTAGTCATATTATTATTTAATTAAATTTATATTTAGGATCATTAGCACCTGCTAAATAACCTTTTAGTATTTCACTTAAGGACGATACTTCCATCGCTACTCTAGCAATCTTTTTTGTTTCAGCATTTGAAATACTATCAAAAATTGTATCTCCTTCTGCTGAATTAAGAGAAGTTTGGATACTATCTGAAGTACCATTTAAGTAATTAGAAAATTCATCCATCTTTTGAATCCAACCATTTAATTCCTCAAACATCTGTCTAGACTGAGAGCTTATTGCTCCCTCATCATTTGCAGGAACGTCAACATCAAAATCTTCAGGAGAAGTCTCAGGTTCAAGGGTAGAAGCCATTGCTTCTTGATCTGTTAACTCGGTATTTTCATTATCTTGTTCAGATAAAAACTTTTTAAATCGTTTTTGGTATAAGCTCATACTATTATTTATAAATATTTATATGCAATCTACTATTAAATTCAAAGACTTCGTAAAATTACTTGGAGAAGACGCTGGTTCTGAAATGATGCCCAACGTTACAAGAGACCAACCAGGTCAAAAAACAGAGTATCCCTCCGAGCCATCTAGTGTTCGAGACATATTTGATAAACAAAATCGCACTGATGTAGCTCCTGAAAATATACCATATCCATTAAATGAATTCGATGACGTGGTGGCTAGTGCATTTGTATCTATACAGAACTTAGAAGAGTTGTTAAAGATAGCAAACACGAATTCAGTAATTAAAAATAAAAAGCCATTAGACAGTATTGGTAAAGAGATAGTTGAAATAAAAGGAAGATTAGTTGATATTAGCAAAAAGGTTAGTAAAATAAAATAATGATAAAAGTAATAACGTCGTTAGCGCTAACTTTGTTAGTTAGTGGTATATTTGGTATACTCTTTAGAGATTGGTTAGTGTTTGGATTGGTTACAATATTGCAAATTTTATTTTTTTATTTTTTCAATACTATATATGAAAATTTTTTAATAAAAAGAGCTATCGAAATTGGTGCAGAAACAGAAAAAGTAATATATGATAATACTACTAAAGTAGATTGCCCATGTGGTTCTTCTCAAGAGATTACTTTATCTCTAACTGAAGATACTATATACCGGTGTGATGCATGTAAAAATGAAATTAGAGCTACTACTAGTATAGGTACTGCATTAGTAACAACACCTTTAGTAACTAAGAGTTAATGGATGATATAGACCAAATTGCTAATAGAGTGGCTGTAGACGTACCAAGTACCACTCTAAAATTAAATAATACAAAACAAGAACTAACTGTTGAACAAATTATAGAGTTTTTTACTGGTGAAGATAGTGAGAAAAAAACACAAATGATTACAGGTAGGGTCTACCAAAAAAATAAAAAACTTAAATTTTTTGAAACCTTTTTTAAACTAGTTGAAGAAGAAATTGTTAAACTTGAAAGTAAAAACAATAAAGATTTAGATAATTCATTTTTTAATTTAAATAAAAAACTTCTATCAACTAATATCTATAATATAAAAGAAATTATTAATCTTTACGGTATTGATCAAGATAGATTAGTTACATTTTTAATCGGAACTGTGATACAATCTATGTATGATAAAAAAGACTGATGATATAATTCAAGAATATGGTATAGATTTTGTTGCAAGATTTGCATGTTTATACGAAGGTGTTAATGTAGCTTGTAGCAGAGCTGAACGAATAGGGTATGATACGGAATTTAGTTCAGCTTGGATTAAACCTACTGCTTTTCAAAAATATGTCGATGAAAGATATTTAGATATGAAGTATGATATTCAACTATATTTGAGAGGAATTGATACAGATGAAATTTATCCCTGGAAAGACGTTTATTAATAGAACTGAAAATAATACAAGATTATTTTCTAGAAATAAGTTATATATTCTTCATGATATTAAAAAACTAGATAGTGGTCAATTTTCTTATACCTTTTTAGTCGATAATAAAAGTAAAGAAATTAAATTTGAATCACTTAAACAAGCTGAAGATTGGTTAGATACTATTTCAATTTAATAGTAATCACCGTACACATCAGTATCATTATTTGACATATCAAATACTTCATCTTTACTAGTTTTATCAGCGTTATATTCTCTGTAATCTTCTCGTTTCTTTAGTGTTTCAGGATTTGAACCTCCTGGTAATCTACCGGCAAAGGCATCTTCATAGACTTGATCATTGGTCAGTGTTTCACCACCTGCGCATAAACCAGCTTGTAAAGTAAATAAATCTTCTGCTGCTATGTCTGATAATCGACTTGTATCAGTAGATAAATCTGCAAATCTAACTTCACTTGAAACATTATTGAAATTTATATTAGGTTCAAAGCTGTAATCTAAGCGTTTTGCTTTCAATAAAAAGACGTAATGACCTTGTAAATTATTAATTTGTGATATGTCTTGGTCTAATTTTTCAGTAATTTCGAAAAATTTAGATTGCCTATTATTAGGTCTATCATTACCGTACTCAGTTAGTTCGAATACATCACCAGCTTTTGGTTCTACTATAGGACCAAATTCAAAATACCTATCATAAACACCTTCTGGTATTTTACCATTTACAATATTATCTGTACCGAATTGTTCGAATACTGAAGATAATGTATAAAATTCATCATAAAATGAAGATATATGAATATAAGCAGTTATATCATCATCACTTTCAAAACCAAATTTAGATAAAGTAATTGCATTTTCATTCAACGTAACTGCCAAAGTAATCCTTCTTGGGTCGGCAAATGTTTGCGTTGGTTGTTCACCGTAGAAGTTATCTGCACTTAATGTATTGTATGTATTAACGTAGTAGTTTACTTTAACCCCGTATTGGTTAATTTGCTCTCTCCACCAATTAGAGAATAGTATACGTTCACTTGCTTGAATTGATTTATCAGTAAATCTATAACAAGTTTCATCGGTCTGTACTAGACCAGGGTAATCACAATTATAATCTATTTTACTCATCGCTCTAAAACAAATTTCTTTAATTTTTTATCGAAATATAACTGTATACCAGTACTACCTAATTTTTTAATTTGACCTTTCATTGGTATTACTTTATATTCTCTTCGTATATAATCTAAATCTGACGTACCACAAACCTTTTTACCTGTACTACCTCTTAATTGTTCGATAGTTTGGTTCTTAGATGGGTCAGTTTTTACATAACCAGGTACAATATTTTCATGCTTTCTAATATAACGACCATCTGAACTACTACCTGGTATAGCTCTTCTATGTCTATGATTGATACCAGGTTTAGTCCCTTGGTATTTATTTTCAAAAAACTTATGAAATTTTATCATAATTATATTTAAGCAAAAAAAAGCGCAACCATATTAATGATTGCGCTATTTATTTTAAATCTACTTTTTATTGAATAAAGTCACCTTGAGTAACTGTACTGTGAACTTTGTTTTGTTTACTTTGAAGTGCTGCTTTTCCATCAGCTAATGGTTTTGGTTCTGCATCTACATACTTTTTAGTTGAATCAGATGCTTTCTTTCCTTTTGCTTTAAGCTTACCAACCTTGTTATGACCAGGATGGGTTAAATTTGTACCAGCCGTGTCAGGTACTGCCTGCAACTCAACTGCTTCCTTATGAGTGTCTTCATCCTCATCTTCATCATCTTCTTCAGCTTCTTCATATGATTGGAAACCTTCTTCACTCTCATAATCTTCTTCTGCATCATCATCATCATCATCTCCCATGGCTGCTTGCAATAAATCGCAAAGTGACTTAGCCATTTCACGGTCAACCGTGATTGTAACTTCGTCTGATTCTGTTTCAGCAACATCGGTATCAATACCAAGTGCGTCTAATTCCTGGGTTTCTTGATCAGAGTGCATTTCTTCACCCATCACATTTTCAAAAAGTTTATCAAAAGTAGATTTCATATAATTATTTATACTCTCTTTTACTTTTTTCTCTATTTTTTTGTTATATTTTTCAGAAGAATAGTCTGCGCTATTATATAATTCGTCTTCCACTCCATTATGTTTAGGGTCTATAACGTTGGAATATGGGTGTTGCGTTTCACCTACATCAGCATTTTCAGGTCCTGACGAATTATTATTCGCAAAACCTTTCTTTATATCGTTTGGCTTAACAGGGGGCTTACCTGGTTTAGTACCCATTTTAGCTGCTTTTACACCAGGTGCTTTTTCAGATAAAATATTATTATTATATGTATCCCATATTTCGGTTAGAGTATTTACTCGAGTCATGTAAATATTTATAGCGAGATGATTAAAAATAAACAAAATTATATGAATAACCCGAATCTACCTACAGTTGGTTCGGAATTTGAGTATACACCAAGCATGGTTCAAGACCTACAAAAGTGTAAGAAAAATATTTTACACTTTGCTGAAAAGTTTTTTTATATTATATCTTTAGACGAAGGTAAGAAGACAATTGATTTACATTATTGTCAGAAAAGAGCTTTACGTAAGATGAGAGATAATCGCTTTTTTATATTACTAGCAAGTCGCCAGATAGGTAAAACTACTATGATGACAATTTATGCTTTATGGGTAGCATGCTTTAATGAAGATCAAAGAATATTAATTGTAGCTAATAAAGAAGGTACAGCATTAGAAATAATGAGTAGAATAAGATTAGCGTATGAAGAGTTACCTAACTGGTTGAAGCCTGGTGTTAAAGAGTATGGTAAAACTTCTGTTTTATTAGCTAACGGTACAAAAATTGGTATATCTACTACAACAGGTACTGCTGCTCGAGGGCAATCAGTTAACTGTTTAATTCTTGATGAGCTTGCTTTTATTGAACCTCACTTGGTTGAAGATTTCTGGAAATCTGTATATCCGATTGTTTCGTCTTCGAAAAGGTCCAAGATTTTTATCGCTTCTACTGCTAACGGTACAGATAATCTTTTCTATAAACTATATACAGGTGCTGAAAATAACGAAAATGATTGGGCTTGTGATAAAATTTTATGGAATGAAGTACCGGGTAGGGATGAAAAATGGAAGAACCAAACTATAAATAGTATTGGTAGTAGAGATGCATTTGAGCAGGAGTTTAATTGTGAATTTATCTCATCTGGAGAAAGTTCAGTTAATGATGAGTTATTTCAAAAACTTAAAAGTAAAACTTCTGAACCATTATTTGTATTTGATGATGGTAAGTATCTTCTTTGGGATGAGCCGACTGAAAACGGTATATATATAGCAAGCGTTGATACTGCTGAAGGTCTAGGTAAAGATGCATCAGTGGTTCAAATATTAGATTATACTGATTTAACTAACATTAAACAAGTAGCAGTATACCATAACAATGAAATATCACCATACAACTTTACTGAAAAGGTTTACGAAATTTTACAACATTGGGGAAACCCATTGGTTTGTGTTGAAAGAAATAATAGTGGTGGTCAAGTAGTTGATATACTAAAAAATACCCATGACTACGAAAATATTGTATCGTGGGGTGGTTCATTAGCCAATAGAAAGAAACAACAATTAGGTATAATTTCACATACTAATACGAAATATAAGGCAGTTACAAATATGCGATATTGGGTTAATGAATTAGAATCGGTTCAAATAAATGATAGTAGAACTGTTAAAGAATTAAAAAACTATGTGAAAGCAGCTAACGGTACATGGAACGCAAAGAAGGGGTATCACGATGATTTGGTCACCTCACTCATGTGGAACTTAATTATACTTGATAATGAGATAGTTGAAACGTATTTTGATGTGGTTAAAAAAGATACAAATAATAGACCATTAGAACTACAACAAATGGATTTTGGTATTAAATATTTTATAGATCCGACTTCTTTATATAGTAATGAAAAAAGCGGGTTAAATAATACACTACCAGTAATTATAGGTAACGCTTCTAATACTAATAGTGAAATAGATCAATTAAATATGCAAGGTTATAAAGTATGGCAACCATAAATCAATCACAGTTCAATAAAAGTAGATTAGATAAGTTTTTACTTGTTTTAAATCTTCCTCCTATTTTAAAAGAAATTAGTGAGCAATATTTGGGTAGTAGAAAAAATACTGGTATAATAGAAAATAGTTTACAGTTTTCTGTATACGGTACAGTTGTACCAGCTATACAAGTGCCGGAAGAAAGCTTATATTATGCAGGTCAATCAATGAAAGTATCGAAACATACAAGGCCAGTTTATGATAATGTAAGTGTTAACTTTACTATTGATAATCAATTTAATAATTATTGGCTATTATATAAATGGCTTGATTTAATGAATGATGAAAAGATTTCTACGTTTAATGGTAAAGATATATTCAAGAAACCTAATATATCTCCAAAAGAACGTAATAATTTCAAAACTCTTACACCTACTGATCTTTATCAAACAGATATTTCATTGTATGCTAAGGATGAATTCGATAAAAATAAAGTTAAATTTGTATTTACTAAAGCTTTCCCAGTCAATTTAGGTAGTATTAATTTTAACTATAGGACCCCTGGAGAGATAGAAACTACTTTAGAGTTTGCATTCTCTCAGTTATTAGTTGAATTGGTATAATTTTTATTCGGGAAGCCATAAATAATAGTATATGGCACGTACAATACAATCTCCCGGTGTAGAAATTAGAGAAATCGATCAATCTATTAGACCTGTGGTACCAGCAGGCACAAACGTTTTAATAACAGGTTTTGCCGATAAAGGGCCGACAGATGAAGTTATTCAAGTAACTTCACGCAGCGAATTTGCTGATATCTACGGCGAACCAACGGTACCAGCAGAATTATATCTATCGAGTACAGCTCGAGCTTTATTTAACAGTCCAGCAAATGTATTTGTTTACAGAATGCCATACGGTAAAGATAGAGGTGTTGGTTTTGGAAATAATTATAGTGTTTTAGCATACCCTGCATCTGCAGTTTCGGTAGGTGGTTCAGCCGCTACTTCGTTATCATCTTTTACTAATACTGGAGCAGCTAATAGTACACGTACAGTATTAATAGGTGAACCTGATCACTTTACAATTGATCAAGATACATATTTTAGAATTCAGCAAAAAAATGGTTTTGACTGGGTAGATGAAACATCATCAAACTTTAATACTTTAGCAAGTCTTGGTAAAGCAGCATTCCTCGTTATCAATAAAGCTCAAACAACGATTGACCAATCTTTTCAAGGTTATTACTTCGGTGCTATTGATAATACAAATTTAAATCCTGCTACAAATTTTGACGGTATTACAAATATTAAGACACTTAATGCAGCAGTAAGCGGTAATATTGGAAATTTAATAACAGAACCATTTATTAGCCTACCATCAACAAGACTCGACAATCTACTTTCAGCAAGATCTGATAATAATGTCGATACATTTGGTGCAAGTGATAATAGTATATCTGAGCAAATGGAAAATCTAACTGATTATGATATTTCAACGAATCAATTTGATGATACATTATCGATTGGTTTATTCAGATTAGGAGTGACACCAAATACTAATAATACAATTAGATTAGCTTTAAATCTTGAAGAAACCGTAGTTGGTTCAACAGATTACCATAGACGTATTAATGACCCACAAGGTGGTGAGCCATTACCATTCAGGGTTGAAACTGATAACCAGTTACCTACGATGGATATTTTGGTTAATGATTTCTTGAGTAACAGAAATAAATCAACATATTTAAATGCAGATGGTATACCTAAGACAAAAATTAGATTTGTAACTACTAAAACGAAAGATTTAAATAATAATTGGGCTACTTTATCTGCAGCATATGGTGCGACGAATAACGCATCATCTCTTAGTCTATCAGGAGTTGTTAATTCAATTCAAACGCAAGCCTTACCAGGTAATACTAATAGCTTATTTGCTCTAGGTTCATATGCAGATACAGATCTTTCTACTAAAGTAATTGGTAATGTACCACAAAAATTAGATCGACTATTAGATACTGTTGAAAATACTGAGAGATTTGATATCGACATTACAGTTGATGGTGGTCTTTCAACAATATATTCAGTATCACAATCATTGAGTAGTGATTCATTCGACGACACAGCAAGACTTTCAGCTATTGATGGTTTTAGAACAACCAGAACTGATAATACAGGTTTGTCGGAGAGTAGTACGTCATTTAGAGGTTATTGGAATGATGTTATAAGTAGATTTTCAACATTTGCTGAATTTAGAAGAAAAGATCATATTTTTATTGCTGATTTACCTAGATCAATATTTGTATCTGGTGAAAGTTTCTTAACTTTACAAGATGGTAATAAGAACTTCTCTAGAGATATACTTAATCCGATAAAAGCATTCGGCTCACAGGTTAATTCAAGTTATGCAGCTACTTACGGTCAATGGATACAAAGTAATGATACATTATATGGTGGATTGGCTTACTGCCCATCATCCGGATATCTTGCTTCAATCATGGCAAATACAGATGCTAATTTCGATCCATGGTTTGCACCAGCAGGCTTTACTAGAGGTAGATTAACAGGAGCAGCAGGTTTAGCATTGTTTCCAACACAGAAACAAAGAGATCAACTATATAAGATATCAGTTAATCCAATTCCATCGTTCCCAGTTGAAGGACCTGTTGTATTTGGTCAAAAGACATTGCAAAAATTACCAAGTGCATTTGATAGAATTAATGTTAGACGTCTATTCTTATATCTTGAAAAAGCTACAAAGAATACAGTTAGAAACTTTATATTTGAACCAAATACATTGCTAACGAGAACCCGAGTAGTTAATACATTAACACCTATTTTTGAAAATGTTAAAAACTCTGAAGGGTTGTTTGATTATTTGATTATTTGCGATGAAAGAAATAATACACCAGATATTATTGATGCAAATGAATTAAGGGTTGATATATACTTGAAGCCAACAAGAGCTGCAGAGTTTATACTAGTTAATTTTTACGCAACAAAGACAGGTACAGATTTTAACGAATTAGTTTAATAACAAAGTCATCTAATTAAATAATTACATGGCAGATACCAAAGTATCAGATTTAACACCAATTACTGTTGCTAATAACAGCGATGTATTATACATTGTTAGAGCATCTGCAGGAGGGACTTCTAATAAAATAACCTTTCAAGATCTACTTAGTGGGGTTAATGATAATATTACTACGTTAACGACAACCGTTAATACAAATCAAAGTACAGTACTTGATCTTTCAGGTACCTTTGAATCTGCTAATATTAACATAGGACCTTTAACAACTACCACTCGAATATTATGTTCAATTCAACTTGGTTTATCAGCTGAATTAGATGAATTATCTGATGATGTTGAAGGTACAATAGGTACAGGTTTATCTCGAACAGTTGCAATTGGTGGTACAACATTAACATTTTTAAGCGGAGTATTAACACAAGTATCGTAAAATGGCAAATAGAAAATTAACAGAATTACCTACCTTATCACCAATTAATTTTGATAGTACTGATTTACTTTATATAGTAGATGTACAAACAGATGCTTCAAAAAAAATTACCTACGCATCATTAGTTGGTAACTCTATAACCGGTTTAATATCATACAATGATAGTAATACGTTAAATATTAATTTTCTATCCGGTTCGATAGATCAAGATAGAGCAAGGCTCAACGCGATTGAAGCCACAGCTGGTGCTGATGGTACTCGTATTGATAGTATTTCCGCTGCAGTTAGTAAGAATATAACTGATATACTTACAGTTTCTGCCTTAGCCATAGCTGGTGATAATACATTAGCTTTAAATGCATTAAGAACAGATGTTAATGTAATTAGTTCTGTACAACTAGGGTTGTCTGCAGAATTGGATGAATTATCTGATGATACAGAAGGTTTGCAATCAGTACTTGCTACAGCGTCTGCTTTAGGTTTAACTAATGAAACAGGACTTGCCGCAGTCAGTTTGAGCGCTGACGCGCTTAGTCTGAGCGCTAGCTCCTTTAACATGGTAGCAGCTGCTAGTAGTGATTTATCTGCTAGTCATACTTTTAATGTAAACTTAGGCGGTACAACATATAAAATATTATTACGCCAAGCTTAATTAAAGTTGGTATAAATGAATAAATATTAATAACCATGGCACAGACTAGACAAACAATACAAAATTTTTATACGCAAGCACAAACAAAAGACTTCGCTAGAAATAATCTATTCAGAGTTTTAAATATAAACTTCGGCGGAGGTACAGATATTAGTTTTGATGAAGATGATTTAATTTATGCTAAAACAGCTAACCTACCAGGTAAAGAAGTTACTTCTCAGACAGTACCATATATGGGGTTAGATTTTAATGTACCAGGTGTAACAAAATATACAGGTAGTGATGGTTATACTATTACTTTTAGATGTGATGAAAGCTACGAATTAAGAAATAGATTTTTACAAGTTTTAAATGATACTTTTGATGATGCTGATAGTACTGGTAATTACTTTATGCCTACTGCTGATAGTGTAATCGATTTAGCTTTATTAGATAAAGAATTGGACAGAGTATCTCAATTTCAACTAGTTGGAGTTGCAATTAAAAGTGTTGGTGAGTTAACTTACGATGTGACTGCTGAAGGCACTGTTCAAGATTTCGACGTAACAATTACGTATCACTACTTTAGACAAACAGCTTAAAACATAAGTTAGTTCTAAAAAGCTCTCCTCGTGAGAGCTTTTTTTTGTATAAATATATTTAAATGCCTACTAAAATATTAAATTCTGTTAATAATGCTATACGAGGGGTAACAAACCCGATTAATAGTATAGTGGGTGGTACTTTAGCGCAACCTGGTTTATCATTATTTGGTACAAATTTACCCGGTACACCTTTAGTAAGTTTTAGAGATTCATTCTTACGTAGTTTAAGTCAATGGAATACATCTATACCTTTAAATACACAATTTATTGTTTTAATAGACAATTTTCCTCTAGGTTTATCTACTCAAGTGTTAAGAGATCTAGAACCTGTGGTTAATTCAACCGGGTTTGATATTAATTTAGCCAAAGAAACTACTTCTAATTTTAAAAATCAGGGTATGGTTGGTTGTATTTTTGCAAACCAATTTAATATTCCTGATGATCAAGTAGAGGCAGATAAAGCTACTATACTTAATAATAGAGGATTTATACCAGGTTCAGTGATGAAAAATAGAAGTAATTTTGGTAATTTTAATTTAAGTTTAAGAGAGACTAATACTTCATTTGTTGATTTTGTAATTAGACCCTGGGTTATTATGGCATCTCATTACGGTCTAGTAGCTAGAAACCCTAATGATTTATCTGAAAGATTAAAAAATCCAAAGACTAATTTAACAGTAGTCCAATATACGAGAAGTAAAGAAGGTTTATCTCAAATACCAAGAAAAACATGGAGATTTTATAATTGCGTACCTACATCTATCTCTACTAGAGATTACGCTAATAATGAAGAAGAAGGAGTTAAAAACTTTAATACAACTTGGACATTTGATAATTACGAAATAAGTAGTAATTTATATCTTAGTGTTACTGAGATGTTAAAAGCTATTAATCCTTTATTTTAATGAATTCATATTATTTCGACGACTACAAGATAACTGAACTTAGTTATTTTGAATACAAAAATCTAGTTAAAAATTTAATATCAGCTGAAGATCATAGAGTAGTAGATATATTTGAAGAAATAATAAATAATAAAGTCGAAAGCAAAACTGAATTAAATATAGGTAATAAAATAAAAATATTATTACTATTAAGAAGTATTACTTTAGGAGAAGAAATAGAGTTAAATTTAAATAATAAACTATTTAAATATGATATTAATAAAATTGTCGATAGTATTAAATTTAAAACTGAACAATTTAAATACAGATCTTTAATATTCAATGCACCAAAAAAGATTCATTATAAAAGTAAATTTGAATGTTTAATTGACAATTTTTATAGCTTTGTAATTGATGGTAAAATAAAAATTATAGAAGAATATACATATAAACAGAAAGAGATATTACTGCAAAATTTAATAGGTTTTGAAACCAAAGAATTAACTAATGAATTTAATGAGTATATATCAAATTTTTGTTTGAAATATATAGATGATGCTGAAATAAATTTATACGATATTAATTTATTAAAATTTATAAAAAGTTTATTTCAAATCGATCTTAATGAAATGTATGATATAGAATATAATATAATGAACCATTTAAAATTTGATCCAGCAGTTTTTAACATGTATGGTTTACCAGAATTAAGAATTTTTCTTAACAAATTCATTAAAGAGCAGGAAGAAAGTAAAAAACAAACTAGTGGTAATAATGGGTTAACTTTATAAATAACAGTATGGATGATAATTTTAATTCACTTTTAAAACAGATAGAGTCAAATAAAAAGAACGTAGTAGCCTACTCACCGACTCTACAAGATGATATTGAATTAAAATCGTTAACAGTTGACCAACAAAGTGTTATTTTGGATTCAATATCCGATATATCATTATTGCAGGTAAATCCTATATATCTAATTATTAAGTTTAATACTAATTTTAATAATATTATCAAACAAAATACTGATAATGAAGTTTTTGAAAAAATGACTTCAGTTGATAGAGCAAATATTATCATCTCATTTAGGAAAGAAATCTCAGATGAAATTGAGCAAGATGATGAAATTATAGATTTATCAAAGATTTTAGATCGTAATAAATCTATAGATATTATTGATTTTAACGAAGTTATTGAAAAAGATGGTTTTAAATTTAAAGTATCAGTACCATTGTTAAGTGAAGATACAATAGTAAATAAGATTTTATCTAAAAAATTAAAGGATAACCCATCGTCAAGCAATTTAGTAAGTGATATTTATCTATATGAAATTTTAAAATTTGTAGATTCAATACAATTTGAAGATAATGAAGAGGTTCAAATTAAAAAAGATTTTAAGAACTTACAGCTTTTAAAGAAAATTAATCTTTCTACACTTAGTCCAGTTATTAAGTTTATTGAAAAGGTTAGAAGCTATGAAGAAGAATTTATAACGGTTCCTAGTAGCCAAGATAAATTATTACTTACACCAGATTTATTTGTAATATAGTGGTGTAATTAAATATTTATATGGCCGATGTTACAATCTTAGAAGCTATATCTTTATTAACAAAAGTATCTGCAGATTCAAGCAGTATGATAAAGAAGCTATCTGATAGGATAGATAATGGTAGTACAGTTTCTAAAGGTAAAAAAGAAAAAAAAGAGCTAGTGCAAAAAGCTTCCCCGGTAATAGTAACTGATTTTGGTAAAGCAGCTGAAAAGGACCTAGCAAGATTAGGTGGTAATGCTGAAAAAGAAAGACAAAACACTGAAAAAGAAAAGAATAAAAATAGTAACCTTTTAAAATTATTAGGCTTAGCAGGAGCAGCTGCACTAGCAATGAAATTTCTTTTTGATGGTGAAGGTTTTACAGGCTTAGTTCAAGGCTTTCAAAATGCAGTAAAAACAGTGACTAAATTTGCTAGTAAAGTAAAGGGGCTTGTTGATGATATTGGTAAAAGACTAGGTACATTTGCAGATGACGTTGGTAAAAGGGTAGGAACTTTAGTTGATAATATAATGGCTAAGACAGGTCAGTGGGCCGCTAAAGCTAAAACCGGTATTAAAAATGCTATGGATGATATCGGTAAAAAATTAGGTAGTTTTGGAGATGAAATAGTTAGAGGAGCGCAGAAAGCTATTAATAGTGTTAAAAATGTAGCTGGTAGAGTATCATCAGTGACTAAATCAGCTGTTACTGGCGTTGCCGGCGGGGCTACCGATGATGTTTTAAAAACTACTGCAAAAGTTGCTGCTAGAACAACTGGTAAAGGAGCAATAAACGCCATGACAAGTTCAATTTCACCGGGTATTCAAACACCGGGTAAACCAACAAGAACTGGAGGAGCTAGCCCAGTAAAGCCTGGTGGTCCAAGTAGACTTGATAATATAACGAAAAGATTAAAAGGTTTATTAGGTAAAATTAAACCTTTAAAACTTATGAAAGGTCTTTTAAAGAGTCCGTTTTTAGCTCCAATAGTTGAAACGTTTTTTACTATGGGCGACGTAAAAGGCTATGTTAAAGATTACGGAGCAGGTGAATTGTCATTAGATGAATTAAATAACAAGACTGGTACAAGATTAATACAGTCTATTACAGCATTATTAGGAGGGGCCGGTGGGGCTATGTTAGGTGGTATTTTAGGCTCACCTATACCGCTTGCAGGAAATATCGCTGGGGCTATTATTGGTGGTATTCTAGGTGATGTTGGAGGTAGATTTGTAGGTAAATTATTAGCACCTGCTTTAGGTAAAAACGTATCAGGTTTAGGTGAATTTGCTTTATCATCACCACTATTTAAAATGCCAGAAATGGAAAATATTGAAGATGGTATTATTACTAGGAAGGGTAAAGTTATAAAACCATCTGCAGATGATACAATATACGCGATGAAAGATGGTGGACCTTTAGGAGAAGCGTTAAATAAAACCCCTAAAATGTTAGGTAGTTTAATAGATGTAGAAATAGATAGTCTTAAATTAATGCAGGAACAAAACTCATTACTTAAAGCAATTCTTGAAAAAACTGGTAGTATATCCCCTGCAGTTAACATGCAAAACAATAAACAAACAAATTTTAACCAAAGTGGAGATACATTTAGATCTCTACAAATGGGATATTAAATTTGACTATAATTTTCCACCAGGATTAAATATTTATAATGCCTGACTTATACAGCTTTACGTTTGATGAAGATCAAATTTTACCAATACTAACAAGAGGTGGTGCAAATACAATAAACCCCTTTAGTTATACAGGTGATGGTAGAATATATGGTAAGATTAATAATAACTCTACAGACCCTATCGATGTAGTAACTGACTTTCCTTGGACTAAAAGCCCAGCAACTTCAAGACAAGATGTACCGACTGTATATATAAAAGAAAAGCGATTATTAACTAACTCAACCTTGGCTAACTTCTTTTATAGTATATTAGCAGGAGCTGAAGTATTAGAAAGCGGTGCAGAGCGAATACAAAGCGGTACCATACAGGTAGGTGGCAATTCTCTTAACGTTTTCGATACATTAAGTGCTGCGGGTGTATCATACCCAGGGGTACAAGAAGCATTAGCTGATAAAGCTGCAAAATTTGGTACTGACGTTGAAAAGTATAAAGAGATGGCTACTGGGTTTCTTGATCAAGGTAATCAAAAAGATAATATATTAAAACCCTATAACGGGTTATATTATACTGAAGATACAGGTTTTAAATATTTTTTACCTTACTTAAGTGACAATTACTTGGATAATAATAATACATTTTCTGATGATTCACAAAAATTAGCAAGTTTAGAAAATATATCACAAACATTAGCAAAAGGTTTTGATGCAGTAAGAGGAGTTGCTTTTATGGATAAACCTGGTGTTTATGTTGAACAAAGTAAACAATTTCAGTTTGGCCAAGAAGGTAAAAGTTATGATATAACATTCCCGCTATTGAATACTGGTAATTATGAAGATATCAAAAGGAATTGGCAATTAATTTTCGGGTTAATATATCAAAATAAACCAGGTCGTATTAATAGAAACTTACTTGAATTACCAGTTATATATGAATTTTTTATAGAAGGTATGGCTTATATGCCATATAGTTATATATCCCGGATTCAAGTAGATTTTATTGGTAATAGGAGAACGATGGGTATCGAAATACCTAGTTTTAACGATACCAGTGGTAATGAGTCATTAAATGACCGTACTACTATTAATACTATTATACCAGATGCGTATAACGTTAATATAACTTTTGAAGGTCTTAATAAAGAAACAAAAAATTTCTTAATACGCAGTTTAGGTAACCCAATAATTAAAGTTAGAGAAAGGGGAGTAGTATAATGGAAGGTAATTATCAAAATAATATAATTGATCTAAAAAATTTAGATCTAACAAGATATGAAAATATATTTAAAGTTTACGGTACAGGAGATAAAAACTTTTATTTTTATAATATAAATAAAAAAATATCTATACCAGATGATATGGATGAGAGATTATTCTATCACGTAGTTTTACCTAAAGGCATACCATTAACAACTTTATCTTATAATGCATACGGTACTATCGATTTATGGTGGTTAATACTAATATTAAATAATATTACTAACCCAGTTAAAAAACTACCAGATGGTCAAAAAATAAGACTCTTAAAACCACAATATATTGAACAAATACTCGATTCAATCGAAAGTCAGTTATAATGAGAAGTGATTATATTAGAAATAATTTAAACGGGGCAGAAGCTAAAGCTAATTCATATAAAATTGATAATCAATTTTACCATATAAGAGCTGTTTTAGTAAATCCGGATGGAGATAGAATAGATTTAACGAAAGGTGCCCTTTATAATATTTCATTAACTGATGATTTATTTGATCCGTTTTTAAAAGCAGAAATAACGTTATATAATGATAACCATACGATTGAAAGGACGGTACCTACTTCTGTAAATTATCAAAACGGTTATACGTTTAGAGGAGATGGTAGAGATGTTTTATTTTTAGAAATTATACCTTTAAAGAGTACAAAGAAAGATTATAAATTAGAAGAATCAGCGGAATATAATACAGTTTTTTCATTAAGAAATCTATTTACAGTAATTGAAGATACCGATGTTAATATTGATGGTGTATTATATAAGAGATTAAAATTATATGATTTAGATAAAAGGAAATTATTAGAAAAAAACGTTTATTTTAACTCAATTAATACAATAAATTTCAATGAAAGTAATACATTATCTGGTGTACCACTCTTTAACTTAGATAATAATGAAAGAGCTAATAATACAGGTATAATGTTGAGAGAATTATTAAAATTTACATTAAAACAAGGAGATGATGATATTTTTTATATCGATAGGTCTTCTAGCGGGACAAGAAATATAAATTATATCGATTTTGAAAACGGTGCAACTTCTGTAAATTATAGTAGTAATACATATAAAAAAGCAATAGATGATTTTAACTATCTATATGATTTGCATGTTAGTAATTCAGACTCTAAAGATTTTAGTATACTAAAAAAGGATTATTTTACTGGTAAATATACATTAATAAATACAAAAAGTTTTTTCGATAGAGCTAATAATGGAAATGAAAACGGTCCATTTACAATTGAAAGGATTAATATTTCTGGTGCTGGTAATAATAAAGTAAGTAATCAAGGAGGTAAAGCAGTTAAAAACACACCTCAATTTAATGAGAAAAGTCAAGCATTAAACGTTAAATTTTTTAATACTAGTTTCGATATATTAAATGAAAAGGTTAATACTAAAATAGTACATGAATATAATTTTGAAGATAAAACGTTTAATATTCTACAAAAAGATAGTAATATAAATAACTCAAAAGAAAAATTTGATAGTTATTATGTACAAAATATGAGAGGTGAAAAACAACCTTACCCATCTCAAATTAACACCAATCTTAAAAAATTAAATTTTAACTACGAAAATGTTTATAATTTATACGGTGACAACCAAGATATAAGGTTAAGTAAAGGTTTAAATAAACTTCTAAAAAATACTATAATGTCTAACTTAGGGGTTGAAGTTACAATAAAAGGCCAAATGCAAAGAAAAGCTGGTAAGTTTGTAACTATCGATCGATCTAGTTTAGACCCAAAAAATAAATTTGATGATAGATTTCTCGGTACATATTTTATAATTAATATTGAACATACCTTTATAAGAGATGATCTATATATTAATAAGTTGTTTGCAGTTAAAACTTATTATTTTGATGATTTAAAATTTAACGAAGATTTAGATTAATGGCTACTAATAAAAAAAATATTTTACCTGAACTATCTGATACCATCATAAATGGTAGTATCGATTTCTATGAAAGCAGTGAAGAATTGTTAAACATTTTTAAAGATACATCATTAGATGTTGTTAACTTTTTTATTAAATTAGATGAAACAAGAAGTTCAGATAATGCTCTCAAAGAATTAACTCAGAAATATATTGATTTAAATAATAAAAAATTATTAGTAAACAATGTCGAATTACCTAATAATTATAAGTTATATTTAAATGAAAAGTTTCAAAATTTATTATATATTTTTAAAGTATTTGTATTAAACAATGTAGATGACAAAGAAAAAAGTGTTTTTTCTAATTATTCTGATGATATAGGAATGACTTTAGAAATTAATCACAATTTAGGTTTATCGAATACCCCAATATTTGATATTTTTTATAATTTAGAATCCAATGGGTCTCCTATTACGATTCCACCTATAATGTACAATAAAGTAAGTAAGACAGTATTGAAAAACTTTAAAAAAATGTCTTTAAAAAATGATGCTTTATTAAAAAGAAATATGCGAAATATAGCAGGTTATGGTATTAAAAATATTTCTAAAACTGCTCATGGCTCTAATTTAGTTTATGATAATTTTATATCTGTAACTAAAAAAGAGATTACTAATGCAAAGACAAGTAAAATAATTCAAGTTTTTGGTGACAACCTAGGTGATCTGATTACGTTCTATAAAAATTTAAATATACGTCAGCAACCTGATAATAAAGCATATTTAGTTAGTTATGAAAATAATATTGAAGGTGTTCAAAACGTTTTAGATATCTTCAATAATAATATGTTCTCAACCACTACCATTAATAAGCCATTTTCAGGTTATTGAGTAGTTTCTACATCAGCATCTATTACCTTAGCATCATCTAATAATTGTTTTAACAATTCTTCTCTGTTTATAGTAAGCCCTACCCTCTCATTACTATGATCTTGTAATTCTTTCTTACTTTGTATATCCATTTCCTTTACTTGTATTTTAGCTTCATTTGCTTTATCTTGTAATAGAATTTTGTTTAAACTTTCAATAGCCGAAGCAGACGCTCCAATTAGTTTACTTAACGCATCGACATCTTTTGCATCCGGCGCTGAAGTAATAAATTGCTTTACATCCTCAACATAATCAACACTACCTTTAATTAACTTTCCGGAATACTGCAATAGAAAATCTTCTAAATTTTCTTTATCTAAATTTAATTCTGGCTTGTCAAGTTCCTTTCTTGCGACATTAACTCCTTTTAATTGCGAAAGTAAGTCATCTACTACAATATCTACATCATCATTCATTATCAAATATTTATTATAAAAGTTGAATAATTAAACTAATATAATATAATAGAGATATGGAAGAAGAAGTTATAATTAAATTTGTTAAGACGCATCCTGATGCTAAACTACCTACCAAAGCCCATAACGATGATAATTGCTTTGATTTATATTGTGTTGAGGATACTAATATAAAGCCGAGTAAGTGTAATCCAATTGGAAATGTAGAAATAGCCAGTGGTGTTGTACCGGTAGGTATTAAAGTAGCATATATTACACCAGGTTATGGGTTTGTTATTAAACCTAAATCGGGTCTTGGTTTTAAACATAACTTACAACCGCATTTAGGTGAAGTGGATAATGGTTATAGAGGGGATTGTGCAGTAAAGATGTATAATTTTGGTGATAAAAGATATGTATTTGAAAAGGGTGATAAAGTAGCTCAGATTAAAATTGAAAAAGTTTACGATACTACTATTAAGTGGGCTGATGAAGTAGAAGAAGCCAACCGTGGGGATGCTGGCTTTGGTTCATCTGGTAAATAATAGGAACTATGATATAATAAATTATGGGAAAAGTAACAAGACAAAGAATAACTGAAAAAAAAGTCGGTAATACGAAGGTTAGGAAAACAGTAACTGTAACTATAACAAAGCCAACTAAAAGAAAAAAATAATGTTTAATAACTTATATGTAGAAAAGTATAGACCTAAGACGTTATCAGATTTAGTATTATCTAAAAGTAATAGAAAGTATTTTGAATCTATTACTGAAGAGATACCAAACCTGCTTTTCGTTGGTACTCCTGGATTAGGTAAGACTACATTAGCTAGAATATTAGTAAATGATATATTAGAGTGTCAATACCTTTATATTAATGCCTCAGATGAAAATGGTATAGATACTATACGCTCTAAGGTAGTTGGCTTTAGTCAGACTAAGTCTCTCGATGGGAAACATAAAGTAGTCATCTTAGATGAGGCTGATGGTATTACCCTAGACGGGCAACGCGCACTACGTAATACAATGGAAGAATATAGTGGTATGACTCGGTTTATACTAACAGCAAATTATAAGCATAAAATAATACCTGCTATTCAAAGTAGAACTCAATTCTTCGACCTAATGCCGCCGTTTGATGATGTCGTAAAACGTGTTATTAATATTGTCAAGCAGGAAGGTATCAAGATTGAAACTGATCAGAAACCTAATTTTGTCAATGTAATTAAGCAAAGTTACCCTGATATTCGTAAGGTATTGAATAGTATTCAAAAAGCTACTATTGGTAATATCTTTACAATTGACCATAGCGTAGATAGTAAAGATATTGTTATTGTTATACATAAGCATGTTACATCTAACGATTCTTTAAAGCTTAGAAAGTATCTAATCGAGAATGAAAACGAATTTCAGGGTGATTATCATAACTTAATGAAGCAATACTTGAATTATGTTTATACTTCTAGTTTAGATGACAATAAAAAACGTCAATATATAGTGACTATTTCAGATCACATGTATAAAGACGTATTTGTATTAGATAAAGAGATTAATGCTTTTGCTTGCTGGGTTAATCTTGAAAAGATTTAACCTTTAATTGGCATATACTGCGAAGTATAATTTTCATTAACTGCAGGAGATGGTGTAACTGGCTGAGAAGGAATCTTAGTATTTACTCTAGGATTGGAACGGGCTGACTTCTTAAGACTATCACCTTGTTGTGTCATAGTTTGTTGCTCGTTTTCATCTTCTTCATCAACTTCTTTAGGGTCAATTTGAACCTTATTATCATACGTATCTGAATCAGGTACTGGGTGTCTATTGATACCTGAATCAATTACTTCAAGCATATCACCAGGAACGGTTATTTTACCTTGATTATCATATCTTCCATTTGTTAACTCTCTAGCAACTTCAACATTGAAAGATGTACCTCGATTATCACTGTTACCAGGTCCTGGTGTACCGGTGGTAGTCTTAATATTAACTGCATAGTAGTTTTTATCAGAATCGAAATAACTATCAATGTATTCCTTTACCTGGTCTCTAAGACCTTTATAACTATCTAAACTTTTATATCCATTAACTAGTTTAACTACATCTCCGGTTAGAATACCTCCATTAGAATACCTTTCAATAGTATTTTCGATTAACTTTAAGAATTTACGTGCCATAATATAATTATATTTATGTTAGCTGTAAGTTTTTTCTATCATTTTATAGCGAAACTATATTAGTTTAAAGAAGTATTATGTATAAATATTCATATGTCATGGTTGTTTACAGCAAGTAGTATTATTATTAATCTATCATCAGACGCAAGTTACGGTTCCCCAGATTTTTCTGGTAACAACCCTACTATTAATTTATCATTAAACGCGAATTACGATATAAATATACTACTTAATACGTTTAATACCGCTTTAAGAAACGGTATAACTGATCAAAGTGCAGTTATAGGGGTGTATAACAACAACCCAGCATCTGGAGTTACTAGTAAAACATTAATGTGGACTCCAAAAATACCTGGTACATATTATTATGTAAATACTAATAACACATCAATTAATGGGCAAATTATAGTAAGCTAATGAATTATAAAGAATTAAAAGAAAAATTATCAAAGGTAGATCTACTATCAGCGTATCCGTTTATAAACAATTATGGTATATGTACTAAAACTAATAAAGAAACTGGTAAGGATGAGCTAGTAGTAGAATTTGGAGTAAGTGTAAAAATAAAATTTGATGAAATCAACGGTAAATATATGTTACCAAGGAGTTTATCTGCATACGGTATCGATATAAAAACCAAAATAAGTCAAGTAGAACAAGCTAGCATTAATTTTACTAGTGATAAGGATGAAGCTATAAAATATTATGAAAAGGTAGGTATAAATTTAGAACAAAGTTATGATTATATGCAATTGCAAACTGTTTATAATAATTATCAGGATGCTTTAGCTGAAAATAGCATGTTATCTGCAGAGATTAGCTATTCATTTAACCCATTAAGTCAACATGTTGACCCCATTAAAAGAAATAGGCAGAAAGCAAGACCTCTTTCAGGTGGCTGTTCATCAATATTTTACGGTAGTGGCAATTCATCCGACGCTACTTTTGGTTTATTTGTTAGAGATAAACAAGATAAAAGAATTGTAGCTTTATCAAATAGCCACGTTTATTCAAGAAGTTTACTATTGGGTGAGGAAGCCCTCGCAAGTGGGCAAGCAAATAATATGCTAGTTTTATCAGCTCGACAACCAGGTAATGCTTCATATAACACTTATGGTAGTACTGACCCAGCAGTCGACCATATAGGTATTCCAAAAAGAACTAGCCGTCTTTCATTACAAGGTAGTAATAAAATAGATGCATGTATACTTGAATTATCTAGTTATAATGATATAGATGCTACTTCTAATAATATTATATGGTTTAAACAACGTGGACCATATGAATTTGCTACTACAGAAGAAATAGATTCATTAATAGATCCTGCTTCTATAAACTACCAATCTCCTGTTTTTAGAAGTGGTAGAACCCTTGGACCTTTAGGTTACCCGGGTAGTGATCATGAAAGCTTCAGTAGTACTAGACCATCGTCAAGTACTTCAATAATTTCTTTAAATGAAACATTAACGACAAATGAAGGGTTTAATACATTAACTAACGGTGTAAGTTCTGTATATTTTAGTTCGTATGTGTCTATGTCAATACCTACTCAGGCTACTTTAATATATACAACAGCAGATGAAACAAGCGCATTTATTGTTGGTTATAAAAATTATTATACTGGAAGTAATTCATTATTTTCTACTAGTTATAATGATTATTCGCCTGAATTAACTATAAATGACCCAGCTGGTATTAAAGACATATCTATTTACCATGCCTACTTTGGAAGTGCATACATTAATAAGTTAGGTAAAATTTATCATAATCGGCAGTTTTTATCCAACATCGTGAGGACCATGTTTAATTTGTACATTACACCTATTTCTGACAGGATACCATTTGCAAACCCCAATCCAACTATTTGGTCCCCTGTATCATCAAATAATGGTGATATCTTTGCAAAACCCACTAAAAAATCTTGTTTTACTGGTCATGGTAGTTTTGCTTTAACTGAAGATAATGAACTATGGACACTAGGTGCGAATATTTGTGTAACAGCGAATGGGGATACTTATTATGGCGCACCAAGTGATACCCCATTTACCTCTAAGTCTAGTTTGAGATTTAGTGTTTGTGGCTTACCATATCAAGTAAATGATAGGGAAGAAATAAGACAATCGATACAAAAATTTACTAAAATTCCAGGGGAATGGATTGATTTTGGTTTTCATTTTTCCAGCTCTTCAGATACGTTTCTTTACGCTATTTCAGCAAGCGGAGATTTATTTGCAGCGTATTTTAGCGTTGAGGCATCACAATATTATCATACGAATGACATGAGTCCGATGCTTTTTAATGGTTCTATACAAACCCCTCCACAATTAATTATATCGAGTGATAGTTGGTCACTTTCATGCTCACCGGACCTATCACACACTAAAATACCATTAATAGTAGATGGTGAAAATATTAAAATTAAAAAAATATTTACCAATACTAGTAGTGATGGTGACTTAGGTTCTTCGGCGAAGGAACCATTACTCTTTCAAACTGAAGACGATAAAATATTAGTTTTTTCAAAACCGACTACTAGCAGTTCTACTTATGCAACTGGGTATTTAAAATATGATGGTGATGATATTGTAGTAACTGGAAAGACTGAAACTATTCATGGTCGTGGAACGTCGAACCAAACTATGACTATATTATCAGGTAATAACATATATAGTATTGGAGGGTCTAGTAGCACGCTGGCCGCGGCAGTGGACGAAGGGACTTGGATCAGTACACTGGGGGACGGTAAAGATTATGATATACAAACTTTATTACCATATACTAACTATTTTGATTTAAAAAAATGGGATAATATGCCACCTAATAACTGTAAAAATGCATGTGGTTCGATAGGGTACCTGGCATCGCTCCGAGGCAGCAATGCGAATAGTTCAAATTTCGAAGGTGATTACGGTGCAACGATAATTTATACAGATGGTATTGGTCTATCTGGTATTGGTTATGGGCCAAGTGGTATTTTAGGTTTATATGATACCCCACAACGTGATGAGATTATTATGTCATCAGTTAATCGCTCTATTAACGTTAGCGGGTTTACAGCTAGCGGTGGGGCATTACTGGTTGCCGAATGTTTAGATTTTAAAATGAAACATGAAAATGGAGCGGCCGCGGCTGGCGGTGATTCAGGTACAGCTGTATTTGCTTGTTTAAGTTCAACAATACCGACTCTAAGCACATTTAAACTTGTTGGTTTATTATTTGCAAGCCCGGCATCTACTTACCTATCACCTGGATATGGTGTAAGAATTGATAATATTCAAAATGAATTGGATATAGAACCGTGGGATGGAATTATTTAAAAAATGAAAACAAAAACTAATATAATTAGTTTAGACAATCAAACGTCGAATGTATACAAAGTTACCCTTTCTGGTCGTGAATTTACTGCTGTAGGGGTTACAGATGACCATACTTATGCTAATGTACCATCTCCAGATGTCGGTGAACTAGTTGCTACCTATAATATATCTGTTGCATCATCTGTAAATGAAGGTCAATCGTTACCGGTGACTGTGACGACGGCAAATGTTGCAGATTATACATTATTAAGTTGGGCAGTTACAAATACAGGAAACGGTGATTTTGTAGCTGAATCAGGGGTTTTCTTTATTAACAGTGATACTGGTAGTTTTTCAATAACCCCAGTATTAGACTTTACTACAGAAGGACCGGAGACTTTTATCATAACTATTAAAAGTTTTGAAGCCGGTTACCCGGTAGTTGCAACATCACCATCTATAACTATAAATGATACTAGTATCACACCTGAAACACCATTACCTACTTATAGCATAGTTGCAGCTGCCAGTAATGTTGATGAAGGTAGCAATTTACCGATTAACGTTACTACGGCAAATGTTGCAAATGGTACAACTTTATATTGGTCATTCGGAGTGATTCAATCACCTATCAATGACCAAGATTTTGATGTTTCTGCCGGTTCAGTAACTATCAACAATAATTCAGCTAGTTTTAATATAATTCCAAATTTTGATCAATTAACTGAGGGTGTTGAAACGTTATTCGTTTTACTAAGATTGGATAATTCAACTAATGGTTCGGTGGTTGCAAATACGGGGTTAATTCTTGTTAATGACACTAGTCTTACTCCTGCTCCGGAGGATGGGACACCAGAACCAGAAGAACTTGATGTACCAGCTCCTACCCCTAGGGGCGCACTAAAACAAGTACCCGTTGATTCCTCATCAGACGATACAATTCAAACTAGTACTATAATTGATATATTTGCAAATTTTGATACTACTGCAGTGACTGACCCTGAAAGAGAATATTATAACTTACCAAGAAATGAATTACCTGTGTTAAATCAGGTTACTGCTAGTACAAGAGTTATAATTACAGAAAATCCACCGGTAGATAAGTTAGTATTTTCTACCACTGGTATCGACGGTTATGGTTATAATGACCCTACTTTTAATTTCGATTCTAATTATTTTCAGAATCAAATTATATATTTTACCGTTAGAGTTAAAACTTTAAACAATTACCCAGCAAAATATCTTAATAATTTAGTTCTTGGTAATGGTTCTCAAAATAATACAATATCTATAGATTTGCTCGATGAAAATAATAATTCTTTGAATGCTACTATATCTAGTGATTTTGGAATATTATCAGCTGATATAAATGGTGGTTTCTTTAAAGGAGCATTTCAATATAATGGGCAAAGTAATAACATTAAATTAAGAGCAAAAGCGACTACAAACAATGTACCGTTAGTTGGTGATAGTAACACGTTTAATATTGTACCGGTAAGTGGTAGTAAAGAATTTCGTAAGGTAAATGAAGATAATAATCAAAAAGATAATTTTATAAGCTATTTATACCAACCTAATTTAAGGGATAATCCTAAATTCTTTACTGATATAATAGGTCAAATCGTAGGAGATGATAAAGACCCAAATACATTAGGTGTAAAAGTTTATGAAAAAATATCTAACTTTTTATTAAATTCTAATGATATAGATTATGCTAATATTGATAATTTAATTAGTAGTATGAAATTAATTGATAGTAATGTTAATAAATTTTCTGAAAACTATCCAGCTAGTTTAAAACGTATTGTAGATTTTTTCAGCGTTAATAGATCCAAAATATTACCTATAAAAAATAAATTTAATCAAGATTTTGATAATAAAGGCCGGCCTAGCTCTGGTTTAGGTAAAAATTTAGGTAGCGAAATAAAAATTTCTGATACATTATCAGGTGGTGATAATTTTAAACCTATAGTAGCATATGAAAAATTCAGTCAAAGATATTATATGTTAAATACTGATCCAACTAGTGGTTATGATTTTAGATATCTAGGTAGTAATCGTACTTTTGAAATATCTTCCTACAATATAGATTGGGGATGGAGTTTAGTTCTACCAGATGGTGTAGGAGATTTTACATATATGCTAGATATTAGTGGTAATAATTTGGTTTTAGAAAATAATTTTAGAATTCTAAATGAAGATAGGGGTTTAGAAACGAGCCAAATATCGAAATATTATACTTTCTTTCAGTATATATCAACAGTTAATAATAGTAATATATTTGCATTTTATGACGATGCAAACTTAAATTCAAATAGTGATATATCATCTTTAAGTGCTATAAACAATAGTATTGATGAAATTATATTAAAAGATATATATTCTGGTACAAATTTAATTTAATTGAATTTCAATACTTTAGTTTTAAATACATATATGGAAATTGATATATAATTTTCATTATAAATATTAATAGATGTCTTTATCACCCACATATCAAAATTTAAGTGCTTTATCACCTTTATACTTTAAAGATTCTGATAATAAACTAGAATTTATTAATCAAGATAAATTTACGTTACAAGGTCTAAATTTAGTAACGTATAATATTAATAAAAGTGCTAATGATAGTTTTATAAAAAATTATTCAGTTAATAATCTTATTAAAGATAAAACCTCTAATGATCTATTTAATTTAACTAAAAAAATATCTGTTCAAGATTTAAATACTAAATTAAATTTTAAATCTACACTAAGTGCTCTAAGTGCTGGTTTTTTTCTTCAAACTATCACTACTAATGATGATAAGATCTCACCAATTTCATTTAATATAGATATAGAAAATTTACCTGGTAGTAAATTTTTAGTAGATTTTATAAACAACGAGTTTTGTACTGTATCTCTTTTTGATGGTAGGGTTCCAAAATTCTTATTTGATGGTGATGGTACACCTAATCCTGGTGGAGGTAAGTCATTAGTTTTTAAATTTTTAAATAGTACATTTCTACCATTAACATCAAACTATTATTTTAATTATTTTTACGATAGTGTAAATCATAAATTAAGATTATATAAAAATGATGAGATTGTTACTACTACAATAACAATGTTAACAACAAATGCTACATCAATATCTAGTGGTTCTGATGGTTATCAAATATTTGTTAATACAGTATTATCAGCATTTGTTAATTCAATAGGACTTCTACCAGCAAATGAAGAAAGAATATTAAATGGTACAATAGAGGTTGGTAATGAAATAAAATTATTAAACAGTGATAATATTGATCAATTTATATATTATGATTTTCAAGACAATTATAAACTTTCAAATGATACAATTAGTGGCGTTAAATATGATTTTTTAACTTATTATACTTACTCAAATGTAATAACCGGTGATAAAAATTATGCAAATTTAAAGTTTTTTAATTTAAAGAATCATATATCTAACGATAACATTGCCTATGGAGGGCCGTTAGAAAATAGAGATGACAATTTAGAATATAGAGGTAGAGAATATCAAAATTTTACTAATCAAAAGAGTAAAGAAAAAGATTTCGATAATATATCTTTAAATTATACATTTTTTGATAAAGAGTATAAAATTGGATCAAAGGATTATACAGCATTTACGCTACCAGATAATTTATTTCCTTTTAGAAAAATTAACATTAATGATACAGGGTTAGCTGTTAATGGTTCATTTGCAGCAACTAACCCATATTTTAGTGATAAAGTATTTAAACTTACCGATACAAATAAAAATAAATTACAAAATAGTTTTATAGAAGATCAAGAATTTTTAGTACTACAAAATGATGTAAGTTTAGTTGTATTACAAAGTGGGGATTTGTTAGGTTTTCAGAGTATAAATGATATACAGTCTAATGACATTTTCGGTGATTACTTATGCACATGGTTAAAGGGAGATGGTATAACTAAAGGTATATGGTTTGATAGATATTATATACCTAAAGATAATTCATATACTTTATCATTTTCTGGTGATTCAAATATTTTTGATAATACTACTCAAGCAGCTGAATATTTTAAAAATAATGAAAAAGATTTAGTTTATTATGACCTAAAGAGTAATTTAACATTTGAACCGAGTGCATCTTATGGTTATCAGCGTATTAATAGTAAGCAAATAGATGTTTATATTGACGGTCAAAAGGATAAATTATTAAAAGATTCATTTAATATTCAAACCTCAGCTGTTCAACTGCAAGATATTAGTGAAGTCGATTTAAATAAAACTAAAGGTTATGATAATTTAGATATACAATCAATACCTAATAGGGATTTTAATGTCGGTTTTGAGTTAGAATTAGATTCTCTTTCATCTTTAGATTCATTCCAGTTGGCTGGTAATTTATATGAAGATGGATTTACTATAAAAAATAATTTTTTCTTTACACCTTTTATCTTTATACCACAAGGCAATGTACTTCATATATACGATAATAATTTTAAGTTATTACGATCTAATACATATAGTGGTACAGAGAATATTTTAGATGTACTCTATATAGAACAGAATAATAATATAGTTTTAGTATGTGATAATAAATTAATTAAAACTAATTATTTCGGGGAAATCTTAAATGAAAGGTTTCCAGCAGATCAAGGTCCTCGTAGTGACTTACTGCTAGAAATTATTAAATCATATAAGAGTAGAACTTATCATGGTTATAATAATGTATTTTTTGTTACAAACAGATATTTTAGTGATAGTATTGTTATTAATTTAGATTTAAATAACCTCATACCGGTAGAAGATACAATTCTTCAAAATCAGTATTTACTTGACCCGTTATCATCATCATATACCAGTATAGTACCAAAAATAAGCGGTGGTTATAGATTTCTAGTTGGTAATAAACCAACCAAACTGGATGAAGAAGTTGCATGTTCATTAGACAATATTAACAGATTTATATCCAAGCAATTTATACCTGGAGAAGCATTTGTAAATTCTACTGTACTATCTTCTGAGTTAAGTAGTGGTATAATACAAGGTCAATCATATGATGAAAATTATTTTTCAATCATAAGAAGTATGTCGGCCGCGGCCCCGAGTAATTTTCAAGTTTTCTTTGATTTCATACAAGATGGTAAAGCTAGAATTGTTTTCGATCGCTTGAGCGTAAATCAAACAGAAGATCCAATTTTAGATAGTACAAACAGTGAGATTTTCGATATTAATTCAGTTAATGGTAGGTTATTTGTACAATATATAAACATATCTGGTGGTACGGGGTTTATACAAGAATTTACACCTGAAAGATTTAAATTATCAGCATATGAACTCAGTGAAACAGTAAATAAAGGTTATAAGATAGATTTTATTGAAGAAAATAAAGAATTAAAGATAATGTCATTTGCAAGAGACTTATCATCTAATATAGTTATAGATAAGATCAATGCAGGTACAGGTCAACTTGAAGAAACATATAATTTAATACTGACTGGGATGGATACTACGAAACGTACAGTTTACGCAGCAACACAAAGTATATCAGGTTCTACGTTTAGTACTTCCACTACTTTAAGTTCGAAGTATATTAATGGTATATATAAATATAGAAGATTTGAATTACTAGATTATAATAACATAGTAAGTTTTGATGGTAGTTTAGTTAATAAGTTCCAAGAATTACCATTTAATATAACGCATTTTACACCTATTAATTATCATGCTATTGATCAAAAGTATAACTCATATCGAGATCAATTGGTATTTAAATTTAATCTTAATTCTTTAATCGACGTTGAATATCTAACTGAACAATGGAATAATGCAGGTCCTCCTATATCTGCTACAGGTCATTCAGTATTTACATGGTCTAACCCAGTTTCATCATTAAGTGCTTGGGATGGAGAGATGTTACTAATACAATCTGAAAGTGTAACAAATGTTGAGATATTATTTGTTGTACCGAACGTTTCTATTAAAAATTATTTAAATATTGATTTAGATTTAAACGCTGGTAAAATAAAATTATATAATAACGGGTTAACTTTCGGGGAAGTAACTTTTAATCCTAATTTAATACCAATTGAAAGAATTTTATACCCTGAATTATTTATTAATACACAAAATATACGAAATACACCTATTGATGAAATAGTAAAAGATATTTCTTATAATAGTTCAGGCGGTATATTAAAAAATTTAAAGATATACAACACGTCATTGGATCAAAGTTTGATAAATTATTTAGAGTTACAGACAAAACAAATCGACCCTCTATATTTTAGAGTACCATGTGGTACAAGAAATAGTAATGAAGAAATTGATACATTATTTACTTATAATATACCAGGCAATATCAGCAATTATATTAATATTAACATTAAAGATATGGATATAAATAATGATATAAAGCAACAATTAATAGATTACTTACAGAGCTCTGTAGAAGTAGTTACACCATCTCAACAAAAATTAATTTATAATATCGATTAAAAATATGACCGTAAATAATATAACAACCGACTTTTATATAGGTCAAGATTTAGAAAATAATTCTAGTGATGAATATAAGTCTTTAACTACATCAAAAAAAATAGCTTTTACAAATGGTAATGAATTTACTTTAAATGGTATAAATTATACTGGTTATTATAACTATGATGGTAATAATTCTTATAAAACTAAAACTTTACAAGTTGATAAACTAACAGTTGTAGAAAATATTAATACTGATATTATCAATTCAAACAAATTCTTTGATCGAACTATTTTTACTGAATTAAATCCTTCATATGTGTTAGATGATATTTTATTCAAACCTAATGAAATAATAAATAAAAATTCAATAAATTTTAAACTTAATTTATTGTATGATAATTTTATAGATTTATTTAGATTTGTAAATGTTAATAACCCTTTGATACCTACAGACTTTAATGCTTATGCAGTATTATCTACTACATCTACAGGTACTGAATGGCAATGGGTATCATCTGATGTTAGATTTATTTCTGGTGGTCTTGACCCAAGCTTAATTAGTTTCTCTGCTTATAATGAACAATTTTTTGAAGTAGATAAAATGAATACTGTATCTTTTAACAGTACAAAAGAACCTGAGGAGTATACATTATTTGTTACAACGAGTTCATACTTATTTGCATATCAATTAGATAGAAATGATACAATGTTTGATTTAGTATTGAGCGCAGATTCAATTGGTATAGACGGTAGGATGAGATTTGAAAATATTACTAGTATAGCAGCTGATAAAGAAAATAATATTCTTTATTTAAATGATAGAGATAAACAACAAATATATAAAACTGACACTAAAACAATAATTAATAAAGATCGTACTGGTGTTCGGCAAATTAAACTCTTGGAAACTATCGGAGGTAAAGGTAATGATTTTACTAACTTTAATGACAACACATATATAGAATATGGTAATAAAAACGTGTTTGTATATGATTTTAGTGATAAGAGTATAAAGAAATTTAGTGATAAATTTGTTTTTAAATCTAGATATGCTAATGTAAAGTTGTTTACTGAAAACGAGTTCATTAGTATGACTTATAATAAAACATTTGACTTACTGTATATATTAACCAAAACTTATAGAGTTTTAGTATTAAATGCAAATAATTTTAGTGAAGTCGATAGATATGTATTAACAAGTAATCCATTTGAATTTTCTATACCTTTAATCGGTTTATTTGAGTTACCTAGAAAAATAGTCTTTTCAGGAAATAATAGCAATGTTTACTACTTACAAACTACAAAAAATGTATATAAATATTTTGTAAATACCCAAACAAAAAATATTGAAAGATTTACTATTGATATCTCATTCGATTCAGTCTCAATGTGGAATACAATATTTGATAGATTTTCTGCTTTTGAAACGGAATGGGATGACCTTCCTGATTTTGATAAATTCACAATAGCGGCTAATGGTTTGCAAATAATAGATAGCGATGTAAAAGATACAGATAAGTTATTGTTATGGTCAAATAAAAGAATATTTAGTTTTAATGAAAATAATAACTACGTTTCTTTATTAAACACAAATAGACCAAACTTCTTTAAGAAAAGTGAAATATTCCTAAATGATGAATACTTTAATAATATTACGTTTAATTCAACCATATATAGACACCTATTTAATTTAAATTTATTAGGTTCAAATTTAAATAAACAATTACTTGCAGTTTTCGATACAGTTGAAACAAATGGTTATTTGAGATTTAAAGATTTCTTGGAAATATCTTATGAAGATAAAAAACAATTAGATTTAACTGATCAAAAACAATATTTTGCAGGTATAAATGAAACGTTAAACGGTAATACATTAAACAGAATAATGACTAATTTATATGAATATCAAGATAAAATTATACAGACTATTGTAACAAAGAGAATTGGTGCAAGAATACCCATTTTAAAGACAGTACTATTAGATAAATAATTATAGATGAGTACCAATATAACAGGTTTAGCCGGTGAAATAATAGCTTTCACATACCCTTCAATTATAAAAATAGCTGATAATGGTAACATGCCAGCAGTCTGTGGTGGCAATAGAAATGCTGCTGCAGTTTTTCAGAACAGTAATCGAAGCGGACAACCTAATGCATTATCAGTATTATCAGATGGTAGTGGTATTGTTGGTTCGTTAGCAATGGGGCAGCAAGGGTCTGGAGCCAAAGTGTTTGGACCTTTAATTGTAGATGGTGGTACGAATAGTGTAGTTGCAAAAGTAGTAGATATTAAAAATGGTGGTATAACAGTAGCAAACCAAATTACTGTAGCCGGTAGTGGTGCGAATAATATCAGCGGTACTACAAATTTAAATGTATTAAACGTTGCTACCACGTCGACCCTAATTGGAGCTGTTTGTGTTTGTAGTACTTTAGGGGTTACCGGTACAGCTACTGTAAATGGATGTACAACATTGAACGGCGGTTTAAATGTTACATCTGGTGGTTTATCAGTAACTGGAGCGATAAATGCTACAAATGATATTACAGCTTTTTCTACTTCAGATAGTAGATTAAAAAATAACATTATTAAGATTAATGATTCAAATAAAATTATTAATAGCTTAAATGGTTATAAGTATGAATGGAATGAAAAAGCTAACCAATCAGGAGAAGGCATTGGTGTTATAGCTCAAGAAGTTAAAGAACTTATACCTTCGGCTGTCAGAGAAAATGATGAAGGTTATCTATCAGTAGATTATATAAAAATTATACCATACTTAATCGAAGAGGTAAAAAATTTAAACAATAGAATTAAAATATTAGAGGAGAAATAATGGCAACTTTACAAGGAAGAAATATAAACGATACATATAAAGGTTTAATAAAAACCTTTTCTAACGGGCAACTAACATCATCTAATCTAATTACTGATGGTTCAGGTAATTTTACAGCTTTAACCTTAGGTAGTGCAGGTAATAGTTCTTCTTTTGATAATTCATTAGTAGTTAATACTACTATACTTGCCTGTAATAATCTCACTACTAATAGTAATCTTTGCGTTAAGGGTTCAGGTACATTTGATAATAATATTATTGTAACGGGTAATACACTAATAACCGGTAATTTAACTGCATCAAGCTTTAATTTTAACGGTGCAGGTACATTTAACGGTGGAATAACGTTTAATAATACAATAGGAGTTTGCGGGGTAACAAACCTAAAAGCTACAAATATTGTTGGTGATTTAAATGTTACTGGAGCGATAAATGCTACAAATGATATTACAGCTTTTTCTACTTCAGATAGTAGATTAAAAGAAAATTTAATTCCTATTGATTCAGAAAGTTTTGTAAGTAACTTAACTGGTTATGAATTTAATTGGAATAGTAAGTCTAAAAGAACTGGTAAAGGTAAAGGAATTATAGCTCAAGACTTGTATAATATTGATACAAGTTTAGTTAAAGAAAATAGCGATGGATATCTTACAGTAGATTATACGAGTCTAATTCCAGTGCTAATTGAAGAAGTTAAAAGGTTAGGTAAAGAAATTGAAGCCTTAAAAAACTTACAGCATCATTGATAAGTCGGCTCGTAATAACGAAAGCTACCAAAACCTGAAGTACCTACTAATGTAGTATCATCTGCGGATACCGTTGTTAGAATAAGCTCACCTGAAGATAATTTACCGTAAATAAAAGTACTGTTTGTTTTTAAACTATCAATAACTTCAAAATTTTCATCTGGTGAAGTAAAGAAAAAACTTTTATTTTGATATTGGAAATTCATATTATCTAGATATTTACTTTCCAATTGCAACGGAGAGTTATTACCATTAACACTTAAATTTATCTTATAATCATTAGCTGATAATTCTCGCGACGTAGCTATATTATTAAATCTAGTAATATAAAACCTAACAGTACTTTCACTTTCACTTTGGGTACCTGCATCTTGCGCTATAAAAATTAGATCTGGAACTGGATCTTTAACGTTAACGTTAAAACTATTGTTAGAACTAAATAACTCACCACTACTAGTAGCTACTACTAAAGTAACTCGAAAATTACCAGACGTTTTATAGGTATGAAATGCAGAAAGATTATTTTCTACGACAGTACCATCACCAAAATCTACAAAAAAATCAGTATCTGAGATTATTGGATTAGCAGATAGAAAATTAGGTACAGCATATATACCTCCTAAATCACCGGTGTATATATTACTACTAAGGTCAGCGCTATTTGTACCTAACCCTAATATCTTTTTAAAATTTTTATTATAAATATCCAGTGGTATAATTATACCTGATAATGAACTATAATCTTTATTAAAACTGTAATTCATTCTATGTGTTCTCTACAATAATATTGGATAGTATCGATTTATTTGAAAGGTATGGGTATTTAAAAAATGGTAATTTTAAGTCACTACCAATTATTTTTATATCGTTATTAGGATATATAGGGTTATAAACAACAAGACTAATTCCTTCAACTTCATTATCATTAACATTATTAATAACACGCCTTGTACGTATATCTTCAACCCCATCTATATTAAAAATTTGATTGCTTATATCTTTTAGACTTATTAAACTACCTAAATTTAAACTTTCAAAATAGTTTATAAATATATTGTTTATTCTTTCTTTTATTGATTCAGTACTTGAATTACTTAACACATTTCTTTTTATAATTAAAAACGACTCACTAGATATATCTTTTGTTAGTGTTCTATCTGCATTACTTCTTACCCCTAAACCAAATGAAGTATATACTGGGTCAACAGGTACTATATTAATATTAGCTTGTTGTTGCTCTTTAAATGAATTTATAATTGAAGACTTTTGTGAAGTTGAAACAAAATTAAGATTATCATTTTCATCTACATTATTAAATTTAGAGACTAAAAATAAGTAAATATTATTTATTTGATTAATTGAATTAAAATTAATCTGGTTAAATAAAACTCTACTATCATCATTAGGTTTATTTAACCCGATATTTAAAAAATAATTTAAATATTGATCAACATAGTCATCGTTATTAACAACGTTAAATGATTTTAAAACTTGTGAAAAATTAGTTAATAAAAAGTCATTATAATCTTTTATTGTCACGACTCTATTCTGTAATTGAAAGTTTTTAGCTGCATTATTTCTAATACTTTCAGTATCTTCCTTTTCTACTGGTGTAGTTGATTGAAGACTATTTGAAAAATTTAAATATTGTAGCTGCTGAGTAGTTATAAAATTAAATGTATTGTTGTAAATATCTTGACTAATTTGATTAAATCTAGGAGTTACAAACAAATTTAAGTTATTACCATCCAATACTCCTGGTGATATTACACCTGCTTCCCCTGAACTTTGGATATAATATATAAGAACGTTATCCCCTACGTTAAGTTTTTTACCAAAAACCCCGTTACCAAATTTAAATTCATAAAGACCATTTTCATTTAATCTCTTTTCAAATACAGTTGAGTCAGAATTTTCTAAAAATAAACTAGTTGTTTCAGTAAATTCAATTATTTTCTTAGTATCAGCATCTTGCACGTAAATACTAATCGAACTACTATCTACATTAATTTTTAAGTTATCATCTTTACTCTTAACAGCTAATATTACAGATTCAAAATCTTCCCCTAACGCTGTTATCTGAGGGAATTCAAAATATTGTCCTTCTCTTAAAATATTTTCACTAGAAAAATTCTTTAAATTTTGATTACCTATTACAGTTTTATTAAAAGTACTATCATTAATAAATGAATAATATACACCACCTACAACGAAATAACTATATCTTTTAATCGTATACGCATCCACCGGTAACAAACTACTCGCTTCTAAATTAAATGAAAGTAACGAAGTCTGGTAACCTTTAGGTTTATAATCAATTAATTTAACGATTCTATTCATATTTTCATATATGTTAGTATCGGTAAACATCGATTCAGCAGATGTTTGATTGAGATAAAATAAAAGTAAATGGTAACTGTATGCAATTACATCAATAATAGATGACATATTACTACCTTCAAAAGACTGGTCAGTATATACATTACCTTCATTCAATCTTGTTTGAATAAGTTCTTTTAGTGATTTTGCATCAAAAGCAGTATAACTATTTCTTGATAAACTAAAATCAGTTAAATTTTCCTTCGCCATAAATATATTTAATTAATAACTATAGAAACCAGATTTGTTTAATCTGCCTTTTATATTAAGTGGGTTATTGTTAAATTCGGGTATATTAATTGTTATGTTTAATTCATATTCCCCTGTTCCGATATCTGCTATAACTTCTATTTCAATTACTTGAATTCTAGGTTCAAAACCAACAAAAGTATTATTTATAGTTTCACCTATAACTGTAGCTCTAGCTTTCGACACCGGTAAGAATAAAAGATCACCAAAATTCATACCAAACTCAGGGTTTAATATTTTTTGACCTGGAAAGGTGGTTATTAAGTTAATTAATGAGTTTCTAATAGCTTCAAAATTAACTGAAGTATTTAAATCTTTTAAATTTTCAGGACTATGTAATTCATTTCCTTTAACTATACCTACGTTTACATTTAAATTAAGATCTCTATAGATAACATCATTAGTTTTTTCCCTTACAGGTTCTAAAATATTTAGTTTTATAGGCATATAAGTATTTAGTAGAAGTTATTATGTACTGATAAAATTATATAAAGTATTATTTTTATCTATTAAATTAAATACAAACTTACCATTGTTAGTTTTTTGTCCGTTTATAGCTTTTAACCCTAATGGTGTTAGGTCAGAAATTAATTTAATAGCTACTAAATTAATAGTAGTAATTCCTCCATGTTCATAATACAATTTTATAGAACCTGTCGATGATATAGTATCATTAAAAGATGTATAAGTATGTTTAAAATTATCTAACTTAAGTGTATTATCAGCTAATTGATATTTTGAATATAAAATATCGCTATTGTTATCACCGTAATCTATTTCCGCTTTATATAAACTAATACTACCCGATAATTGTGTTACGTTTTGTAAATCAAAATTTATATCAGTTGTACCTGAGTATGCAAAAGTAACTGTTCTTGAAAAATCATCCACCGGAAAGGATAAAGATGGTAAAGTTAGATTACCTGGACCCGGTAAAAAATTAAACGTACTTGATAATTGAGCTACCGCGGAGACTGCATTTCTTGTACTCGTGATAGCTGAGTTATTAAAATTAGTAAAAAGATCGTTAGTAATAATAGAAATTTTATTATTAACGATTTTATAATTAAAATAATGTAATATTATTGACTCGTTTTGATTTAAGAAAGTTGACGTTAATATATAAGAATTATCATAACTGTTATATTTTAAATCGCTGTTAACTAGTTTATCAATTGTTACACTACCATCAGGTGAATCAAAATTAAATGTATTCAAAAAGTAAGTAGATGTTTCTGTATTTCTAGTACTTATCTCATCTATAATTTTCTTTTGGGTATCAAACTTATACAATTCATAACGAAATGTATTTGAACCACCGGCAACGGGGGCTTGAGCGGATAAACTTATATTAAATTTATATATAGAACCGTTATTATAACAATCTTTTGTAATAAATGCAAAACGACTTGCCCATGGTCGTGTTGAGTCTCTTTCAATTATTAAAGGAGAATTTACCTGTTCAATGTAATTGCCATCATATCTAAAAGCATCTATGATTGAAAAAGAACTTAAATCTAAACTAAAAGTATCTTCATATACGTTAATATCGTAAATATCAGAACTAGTAATTTGGTTATATAATGTACTATTAAAAATAAATTTATTATATATAGTATTAAAATTAGAACTAGATAGTGGTTTTAACGTTTTTGTAATTACGTCTTTTATGTATACAGACTTAAAACTATTTATTTTATCGCTGAAACCAGATAGCTTTTCAACTACACCATATCTATTTTCTGATACATCAATTGTATTACCAGATTCGAAAGTAGCATCTTGTATGATATCGATATCAGACGTATTTCTTATTACCCCTCTATTAGGTATAATTTGAATATATTCATTACCATAAATATCAGTTTCAATTTTATCAACTGAACCGTAATTAACTAAATCAGTAATTGAATTAGAAAATTTACCATCATTCGTAATATTTATTCTTTTATTTTCAAGAGATTGATATGAATGAAAATAATGATTTCTTTCATTAGCTTTAACTGTATTACGAGAAGATGATGATGAAATATTTTTATAACTGCTTTGATCAAAATAAAAATTAAAAGGATTTTCTCTTTTAGTATTACTTAAGTTTATAATGTCACCGTATTGATCTGGATCTGGGAAAACATATACGTAATTATCAATTAATTTTGATTTTATTTTTCTTATAAACTCTCCATCTACTTTTAAAATAGAAAACTTAGTAGGGTTAAAAAATAAACCAATATCTCTTTCAAACCCACCCGGTAGAGTTTCTTTGGCCATTACTGAAGGAAAGTTTATATTAAATAAATTTTTTGCTTTATTTTTTGCTTCAAATAATTTACCAGATACATATTCAGTACCAGTATTACTCAAATAATAATAATCAGTTCCTACTAAGTGTTCGGATAATTCAGCTTCAAAAAGTACTCTATAAGTATCTGTATTATTGGTAATTTTATAATCAATAAAATCATCTCTACGCAATATACTTGTATTAACTTCATTAAACTCTATTAATAAGTTATAAGGATTTAATTCACTTAAAGTGATATTGTTACTATTTAAAACCTCTACCAATGCTTGATCAATATCTAAAAATGAATTTACATTAATATCATTGGTAATATACGTTTCATTTGCATCAATTGATAACGGGTTTACATCAAAATAATTATTAAATGTATCGTAACCTAATTCAACATCAATTCTTAAAGATGATAATGAAACAATATTACCGGTGTAGTCTGGACTGGTAAAGAAATTAGCAATATTATTTCTAATTTGATCTTTAACACTTAAATTACTACCTTTGCCTTGTTTTTCTCTTAACTCTCTTTGAAATGTATTTCTCTTACCTCTGTAATAATTTAAAATTTCGACTATCTTTGATCTATAGAAAGGTATAATTTTAGTTAATGCATCTTGATCGTAAAAATCAATAGTATTAAAAAATCTTCTTTGTTCTTGTGTAGAATATTTTAAAGTTAAATCATTGAAAAAATTTAAATAAATTGATCTTATATTTATAGCATTATCCTTATTGTTCGAAAAATCAGTCTCTTTCCACTTTTCTAAATATTTTTTATATTGATTAAAATTTTCTAAATCGTTAGTATCTATAATCTTAACATAATTTAAATATTCAATAAAGTTGAATGGACTACCGACATCAAACTTATCGTCAGATAAAGTATTAGTTATACTATTATTAACAATATACTCTGTGAATTTTATCATACTATAATATTTAATACAGGTTAATAACTATCAAATTAACTAAACCCTCCATCATAATTAGCTGAAGTATTTCCTGTGTATGTTTCGTTACCACTACCGGTACCAACTGCGGCACCACTTGACAATGTTTTAGCATATGTCTCGTTAATAGTTATACCACTTTTTTGAGTATTAAATTGCGGGGTAGCAGTAACTCTTTGCTCACTATTAATACCACTATTTTTAGCTGAATTACGTACACTTTCATTACCATCAGTTAAAGTTAAAGGTAGATTATTAAATGTATGGGTATGTGGGTAAGTTGCAATTGTATCAGCTATCGGTGTACCGGTTTGTGTACCACCGTACACTGGCACTGTAGCTGAACCAGGTCCATCTGTCCAAAAATAGTCTACAAAACCAATAACAGCTCCTTGCACGGTTTGACCTAATACTTGCGTAGTATTAGTTACCTGTGTTTCTGCTGGTGCAGTTACATGTTGTAGATAAGTTTCCCCTTCTACCGATAAACCACCGCCAATAACTACGTTTTTATTTACACCAAGACTACTATCTATTAAAACCTGCCTTTGTCTTTTATTACGTAATTTTAAAATTTCTGCACTTATATTAATAACTTTAGCATCTAAATTAATTTCATTTTCAGAACCAATATTAACTTGTTGACCAGCTATATTAGTTATTGAGCCTGATATATTTGTCGGTCCGTATGACTTTAAATTAATACCACCAGCTCCGACCATTACATTATATCTATTATTAACGTTTAAATTATATGTTCCTCCTGGTAAATCCTGAACATCAACGTATTCTAACAAAGGACCTGAATCACTATTTGTATATGTACTTTTACTACCGACTAATACTTCATTATTTACTAACTTACCAATAGGATCAAATCTAATACTACCGTAATCATTCATTACAGTACCAATATTTTCTAATTTATTTTTACTAATCTCAATAATTTCACTTCCGCCGAGACCGAAATCTCTTTCTTTAATCATTAGATCAGCTTGAATATTTAATATTTCTGTACTTAAATTTTTATCTTCGGGGTCCCAATCACCGTCTTGAGTAGATGGACTTTTACCAATACCATTACTGAAAGTATTACCTGATTCACTAGGCCAATTTTCTTTTGTAGTACCTATATTTGAACTGGGTGATGGTTTAGGGTTGGTACCCGTTGCTAATACTTTAAGGTTATTATCATAATAAGGAGCTTGACCACCGTTAAAAGTTCCTGATATATTTAATTCTGGAAAACCGGAACCAAGAAATGTATTTATATTGTTTAAAGCTAAATATTCTTTAGAAGCCGTTACTGGGAAACTAGCAAATGTACCAGCTCTTGTTTGTTCAATACTATTAAGTCTTAGTATAACATCACCATTTGAAGTAATATTATTATTACCTGCTCTTTTTATATCAAACAATTGTTTTTTATCTTGAACTGTACCAAAAGCTAGCTTCCATTCATCAAAGAATGTATCGTTCAAATTGCCAATTTTTTTATACTTATCACGTAAAACTATCTCATCATAATTTTTACCGGTAAATTCATTTTTAAATCCCTTTACTGTATTAAATTCATCATTAATTACCAATTTTTGATTATTTTTAGTTGCTAGTTCTGAATTCGTATTATTATTAAACTCTTTAAATGAACCTGAATAGTGGGTTAATTTAATTTTTTCATTATGATCGGTATTGTTTATTTCAAAAGTACCCCCTTTCTGATTTAAGACATACTTATTCCTATATGTTTTTACGTTATAATCCTCTTCAGTCGAACTACTATCGTAATTTTCATATTTACCTGGGTAATCTACTTCATTATCATAAATACCTTGCCAGTCATCCTTACCGAAAGATGTACCTATAATAACAGGAAACTGTGTATTACCTTCTCTAAAAAATACATAAACGTGAGAGCCTACGCTAGGTATACCGAACGAACCTTTTGCTTTATTAGAGTATGTATTAGGCTTATAATTAAAAGAATAAGGGTTTATATTATTTACATTGTTACTATTATCGCTAAAAGCATCACTTAATCTAAACATACTTTGATCGTATATTTCTCCTGTTGAAGCTGAACTATCTGCACTTAAATTACCATATGAATTAGTATCTGAAACTGTTGCTTTATTAGTATAATTATTATACCGTTTAGAAGTATTCTCACTCGTTAACGGACAACTAACTTCAGCCCAAGGCAATATAGTTTTTAACTTTGCCATGATCGGTTCAAGTTGACCGTCGATAGATCTAAAGAACTTATCTTGATTATCGCCGACCCAATTTTCATATACTGTAGGAGACAAATGAGGTATAAACACTTTTACCCTACCTCTTTTTTGAGGGTCGTTATTTTGAACTACTATGCCCAAATATATACTATTAAATTCTTTTTCCATTATATCTTTATATTTAAATTAAAAATTAAACAATACAATGTTACGTAAGGTTAAAATCATCATTCAAGGTTTTCATATAATTTAAAGTTTCTTCTTCTTTATTATATCTGTTTATTAAATCAATTTTTCTTGCTAATGGATTCTTAACTTGAGTGATATTTGCTATTTGTGATTGTTGTTTTGATACAACATTTCTTGAAATAGTAGCTTCGTCTATGGTTTTTACATCAAAGAATGAAAAATCAGGATTAGTTGTTTTAATAAAACTACCAGTACTGTTTAGAGATATATTAGATATCTGATTATCAAATATTGAAGTTTCAGAAATACCATTAAACGATAAATTGAAAATTTTATCTTTTTGTTGTTGTGCTAAATTATTAACAAATGCTAATTGTTTATCAGGACTAAATGTAAAATCTCGTATTTGGGTATTTGAAAGTTTATTTACATTTCCTAGTATATCAATAGAACTTTTACCAACTATAATACCAGCTTCAATTTCATTACTTATATTATCTGATAAATTATCTATAGAAGCATTTAATTTATCTCCTAATGAAATATCATCTAAACTTAGATTTTTAAACCTTGTAGTAATACTTTTAGCAAATTTATTTAAATTAGCACCTATATTATTATCGATTAGACCATATATAGCATTTAAATTTAAACTACTTAAAGAAGGAAATGGTAAACCTTTCAAACCGTTTGCAAAATTAATACCACCAGTTAATTTCGAAAGGTTAAGATTTAAACTTGTTCCTATCACACTTTGTAAATTACTAAGTAAACTACTTGTAGCTGTATTAATTAAATTAGTCCTAACCGTACTGCTAAGATTTTGTATTTTAGAAGCAGCTATAGTTTTTAAATTATTAGTAAGATTTCCTATTACACCGGAAAAATCTATATTAAGTCCAAACGCCATATATATATTTACTTGATATACCTATTTCTGTCTATATAATTAATGTATGTTAGTATCACATGAAAGCCCGATTAGTATTTTAGATAAATCTCAATCATATAACGATTATGATTATGCATTAGTGCATTTATTTGAAACCCATCCTCAATATTATGACTATTTTAAAAATAGTGTTAAACTAGGTAGAGAAGTTCTTTTAGATAATAGTATTTTTGAACTTGGAGAATCATTTGATCCAGGTAAGTTTGCCAAATATGTTAAAGAATTAAAACCATCCTACTATATTGTACCTGATGTACTTGAAGATGGTTATGCTACTATTAAAAGTTTTCATGAATTTACTACAAAATATACAAAACTGCAAGGCTTGAAGATAGGAGCTATACAAGGAAAGACGTATGATGAAATTGTAGATTGTTATAACTATATGTCGGAAAATGCAGACTATATTGCAATTAGTTTCGACTTTAGCTATTATATTGTAACTGGTAAGGGTAAATCTAAACTAGAAAGATGGTGTGATGGTCGTCGTAGATTAATAGAGCAATTAAAGAAAGATGGTATTTGGAATTATCAGAAGCCTCACCATTTATTGGGTTGTTCGTTAGCAAAAGAATTTAAAAACTATTTAGGTGATAAGTCAATTAGATCAGTAGATACTTCTAATCCAGTAGTAGCTGGTATTAAGGAACTTAGATATACTGGTAATCTAGGTTTAAATGAGAAGCCTTCAATTATGCTAGCTGATTTAATTGATCATGATGTTACAGATACACAAATGGAAGATATAAAATATAACGTTAATTGCTTTAAAGATATAATTGGTCATGGTTATTAGTTTTACAGGAGCTCAGAGTACAGGTAAATCTACTTTACTTACAAAAATGCAAACTGATGAAAGGTTTCGTAAGTTTAATTTTGTACCGGAAATAACTAGAAGTTTAAAAAAGAAATATAAACTAGATATTAATGAAGATGGTGATGAATTTACTCAATTACTAACGGTTAATAGTCATTTGTATAACTATTTAGATTTTAAGGGTAAAAATGTAGTATTAGATAGATGTATTTTAGATGGTTTAATATATACAATGTATCAATATCAAACGAAAAAAATACCTATTGAGATATATAATTATGCTGAATATCTCTTTAAGAAACTCATTAGTACTGTTGATATTATACTTTATACAGAACCTGATATACCCTTAGTAGATGATGGTGAGAGAAGTGCGAATAAAGAGTTTCGTGATATTATCATTAATCTATTTGAAGAGGCAATTAATCATTTTGATATTAAAGTAATAAGATTGAGTGGATCAGTTGAAAATCGTATGAAAACAATTTATAATATAGTAGATAATTATGGCAAATAAAGAATTAGATAATAGTAGAATTAGTAAGCATTTAGGTCAGACGTCTCAATATAAGAGTACGTATGATTCCGATTTGCTTGTAAGAGAACCTCGGAGTAATAATCGAGAATATTTAAATATATTCGATGATGACTTACCTTTTGTTGGTTCAGATACATGGAATGCATATGAATGTTCATTCCTTCTAGATAATGGACGACCTGTAACTGGTGTTGTAAAGTGTGTGTATCCCTGCAGTAGTAAGTATATTGTTGAGAGTAAGAGTATAAAGCTATACTTTAACTCCTTTAATATGACTAAAATTGCTGTTGATAAAGATCAGGCTGTTAATCGCTTTGAAGATATAGCGAGTAAAGATTTAAGTGAGTTGTTAGGTACTGATGTACAAGTTAAATTCCAAGATGGTCATCATGTTAATGAGAAGGTTGATAGCCCTAATAGAGAATGGGATATTGAAGATTATCAAAATGTAGATCTACTTGAAGATCATAAAGATTATGTATATACTCAATATACTGAAGACCCTGGTTTATTACAAGGTATTAGTCGTGATAGAGAATTAGAACAAAGGTTCTATTCAGGTCTATTGAAAAGTAATTGCCGTGTAACTTCGCAACCTGACTGGGGTGATGTATTCATTCATATTAAATCGAAGCATGCTATCGATGCTCATAGTATTAAGAACTATGTTGTATCGTATAGAGATGAGTGTCATTTTCATGAAGAGATTTGTGAATGCTTCTATAAGAGATTAAAAGATGCTTTTGATCCTTCTGAACTATTAGTAATGTGTTTATACGCTCGTAGAGGTGGTATTGATATTAACCCTGTAAGAGCTTCCAGTCAAGATTTAATCGAGCAGCATGCTGCTAATCTAATCGATGTAAACGCAGTTCATATTAAAACTTCGAAGCAATAATGGATATATTTTTAATATGGGGTTTAGTATGTTGTTTATTATGCTACGCCTATTGTATATCATTTAATTATTAGACAAAATGAGACCTGGCTCATAATGAACCAGGTCTCAAACTGTGTGTATCTTATATTAAGATTAGCCGAAGTACACCGAGTTAGTACCTGGTGTGAACGCTTCGCCGAGTCCTGCTACAATGATAACGTGGTAGTAGAGATTTGCTCCGAAGATATTGTCTACGACACCATAACGTGTAAGCAAGCCTACACGTGGCGCGAAGTCATTCGGTCCAATTGTTCTCTGTACCATTACTGGAATGTAAGGGCAATAGATGATACCAGTGTCGTAAAACTCTGGACCTTTATAACCTAACAACGCGTATTCAGGGGCACTATTTGCAGAGATCGCAAGACTGTTACCAATCTTCTGACCTTCTGTGCGAGTGTCTCTATATACGTTGAAACGACCACCAAGATTACCGATCTTTCCAACACCTACAGGTTGTGTATTAACATTACCTTGGACTGGTACCCACTGGAATTCAGGGAGCATTTCCAAGATAGCGCAAACACGAGGTGTTGCAACGATGAAGTTAGCTGCACCACGGCGATTTCTCACTGCGATACGATTAGCTTCTACGATTAATCTTTGATAGAAGTCGCGGTTACGTTCTACTAACCAACGGCCATCTGCCGAAGCAGGGGACCATGTTGAGTACCCAATTCCGGTACCAGCATTGAGAGCAACTTGAATCATTCTCATAAGCATTTCACGGTCGATTTCGGCCTGAATTTCATACGACATAGCGTTTGTCAATTCAGTATCGATATCGATACCATTCATATTCTTAAGATCCTGTTCAAGTTCAACTGACCAACGTGCGCCTAAGCGACGTGTGCCTGCTTCAACTGCTGTCTTTTCGAAAGAAACTTCCATAGTAGGGATATTACCCGTTACTTCGAAGTTCTTAAGAAGAGCTGCTACACCATCATCCGCTTCGTTAAACTCGAACTCTGAGTTACCTGAAAGGTAACCTGCAGAAGTACCAGTATAAGCAGTCTTAAGCTCTTGGTAGCCAGCTTCCTTACCAGCAGCATTTGCTAAAATAGCAGATTGTGCGGGAGGAGTATTACCAGCTGCTGACTTACCATCGATGCCATCACCAAGTGTTTCACCACTGTAGCGATAACGAAGAGCGAAGGCAAGTCCGACTGGACCAGCCATTGGTTGAACACCAACGATTTCATTTGTAATTAACTCGGGAAAAGTACGACGAATCATAGGAATCAAGATCTTTGGAAGACGGAAGTCACCCTGTGCGTAGTCGTCTTGACCACGTGTACCGGATGCAACACTGCCGTAGCCAAACTTGTTACCAAGTGCGCCACCATTGGAGCCATCAGCTCCAGCGGTATTACCACCAGTTGGTACGTAGTTTGGTCCAGCTTCTCTCAAACACCATGCTTCTTGGTTTTCAAGTAGCATAGCTGTGTTTAAACGAGTGTGACTGTCTTCAATAGCTGCAACGCTCTTCGAAGTGTAGTCCAGAACTGGAGCCCACTTTTCAAGCAGTTGCCCTGCTCTTGATTCATCAATATAAGCCTGTGAGGGTCTAATTGTATTCATAATTGTATTTTTTCCTTTATATACGACCCCAAGGTTTTAAAAAACCAGGAAACTCAGGAATACCTAAACAATATAGGAAATTCTAGTACTTAGATAGTTCGTCTAGATATGGGCTACTTACGCTTTCACTAACAACTTCTTGTTGAGTGTCTTCGTAAATGACTCTATCTACATCATCCCTAGTACTTAAAGCTTCTTCTTTCAAAGTCTCGAGCCTATTGCTTTCTTTCTTCTTAAAGAGCTTCAATGTATAATCAAAATTTTCAGCAATGAACTCAGCGTCCTTACCTTTTAATACCTTGTTTATATATTGCTTAGTTCTTTTATCGAGACCTGTAGTTTTCCGTTCAAGTATTAAACCAGCCTTAACTGTATCTAATTCTTCTTTCAAAACTGCATTTTCTCCTGCAACAGACTCAAGCTTCTTGGAAGCTTCATTAATTTGATTATGACCGTCCATAACGGCCTCTTTAATGCTTTGTTTTTCTAAAGCACTATCAACTGCTAGATGGCTTCTTAAGCCTTCTAAAATTTTCTTAGCTTTTGTATTCTTAACTGCTTCTTGAACACTTTCTACTGGAATTTTTTCTTCTAAGTAAACATCCAAGTAATCTGAAATACTTTCAATTAATTGAGATTGGAAGCCTTCTGCTTCATTATTTAAAGCACTTTCATATTTGTCAACAACGATCTTTAATTTATCAGCTCTATCATTGTCAATTGCTCCTACAACCTTCTTTAACTTGTTCGAATGATCTTCATCAATCTTTACTACTAATTCATTAAGCTTTTCAGTATATAATTCATCTTGCTCGTTAAGAGCATTTTCAACATGAAGTTCAACCCTTGTATTAATCTTTTGTTCAAAGACGTTTTCGATTTCAGAAAGCACCTCTTCGTTTAGGGCTCCATTTGTTGCTTCAGATAAAATTTGTTTAATGTCCATAATTAGAATATATTTATATTATTATTTAATATCTTTTGTTCCATTTTCTTGTTAATTACGTTAGATAAATCAGTACTAGCATTTTTATAACTACGATTCATAACATTGCTTATAAATTTTTTTAATTCTACTTTTATTTCTTTCATTATTATAGGGTTTTCAGGAATTTAATTATATTATCTCTTAAAAATTGATCTTTGTTTTTTAGAGGCATTGAAGAAATATTATCTTCGAAACGATCATACGCTTCCTCAAACTGTCCATATTTATTTACTACGTATTGTTTACTTTCCAAGATGCCATTAACAAAAGCTTTCGGAAAAGATGGATCTGCTACGCAATCGATAGCTACAAGCTTAAAGTCTTTAACTCTATTAACACCATCTGTACCTGATTCTGGTATAAGTTGACCAAGAGCTCTAGAACTCATACCAACTCTAACACCATCATTAATAAGACTCCTAACAATTAAACCTGTTGGTGTAGATAATACTTTACTTTTACCGTAAAAAACATTACCATCTTGAGTCATTTCAGTTACTAAGTGACAAGCTCTTTCAAGGTCAACATCAGCCGTAGATGGATGGTTTAATTCTCCCATCGCTCTACCAGTTTTAACCATTAAATTTTCATAACGTTTCGTTTCACGGACCATTTCTTCTAATGGGTATATTCTATTGTTACGATTAACGCCTTCAGCCATCATATATGGACCTTTAATGAAGAAATTTTGTTTGTCTTTTGAATTACCCTCTTCAACGATATATTCAAACTCCTCTTTAGGGGCTGGTGTTTCTACTATAAGGCTTAAACTCATATAATTATTTATCAAATAGTTACCAATTTTACACTATTATTTCATTATCTAACCCTTTACCAGTTATTAAAGTGTAATAAGGCCCGTAAATATCTTCTTCATATTTTTCAATATCTAGGCTATAGCTGTTACAAGCATCAGATAAACTGTCAAACCATGTCCAACCGCTAACTGGGTATGAATATGATTCACGGTTAGCTCTAAGAAGAGAATTACCATCAGGAAATTTTATTGCTTTTTTAGCATGAAATAACATTATTCTACCTGTCCTAGGACTAGGACCATCTTTCATATAAAACCCTTCAAATGTAGTTAAACTAATAGTTTCTGTGCTCATGATATTATATATAAATTAATGTGTTACAGTCCAGCCTTT
>Ga0209830_10000189_pt1 | contig 70782 bp, 53 predicted proteins | sample ArcticOcean_MG_C_12_FD_187439 | JGI IMG/M metagenome (GOLD analysis project Ga0209830, IMG submission 187439) | Marine microbial communities from western Arctic Ocean - ArcticOcean_MG_CB8_130 (SPAdes) (version 2) | ecosystem: Environmental > Aquatic > Marine > Oceanic | place: Arctic Ocean...
CCTAAAGCAGTTGACTTTTATAAACCAAAACAAATAGTAGACTTGTGTGACACTGACGTATACCCTAATGGCGTAGGCACACACTTTGAAAAAACTATAAACTTTAGTATATACAAGCCACACACAGGTAATATACAATTTAAACATTTGTTTTTAGGCACGAATCCAGAATACTATGCTAGTGTTGAAAGAGTAATTGATGATTATCCTAATCACGGGATCTTGACATATGACGAAAAGTATGTTAATATAAAGAATAATAATATATTTGTACCTGTGGAGAATCTTATGAGCTTGTTTGAAACTTATGTTTACACAAAAGAAACATTTGACCCTGCACCTCGTATATTCCAAGAGTGCAAGTACTATGGTAAAACTGTAATTTATCGCAGAGACAAAACACTACAAGATGGAGGCAATGTATACTGGAGACGTGACATTAAAGAACCTAATATACAACCAATTGTAAGTGCTATGGAAACATTTCTCCATAAATATAATAAGTAGGAAGAGATTATGAAAATACATCCTAAATGTTTAGCATTTGGTACTAGAGATAACAAAGGAGCGGCATATACGTCAGATGGATTTATGCTTCCTTGTTGTTGGTTAGATGATCCACCAGTTTACAGATACATTATGCAAGCAGGATTGAAAGATCCTAAACTAGCAGTAGAAAACAATATTAGTTTAGAAGAAATATTTGTGTCTGATACTTGGGAAAACTTTTTCCAAAAATTATTAAACGATCCTGATAACTGTTCCTACATGTGCAAAAAGAAGTGCGGAGTCGACATAGATGCAGATGCTGTTAGAGCCGAAGAAAGAATCGAAGTTAGGGGGCAAGCTAATGGCTCGGATTACTAATGAGTATGTAAAAATGCAGAAAATATGTCGGCCTAACATTGATGCTTCTCATAGATGTATTTTTAGATGTCCACAATGCATTAGACAAAAAACATCTAGCCAAGAACAAATTAGACGTTCTTTTGATTTAGAAGAAGATCAATTTAAGAAAATTCTTGATTACTATGATTACGGTATTACATTTTGCGGACAAATTTCCGACCCTATATATCATCCTAAATTTTTAAACTTGCTTAAAATGTGTGATGGTCAAGGCAAAGCAGTGCGTATTGCTACTGTAGGAAGTGGTAAAAGTGATGAATGGTGGAAAGAAGCATATAGTTACGGCGTAGGAGAAAATGCCTGGTACTTTGGTGTAGATGGCATTGATCAAAAAAGTGAACTGTACAGAATAGGTAGTGATTTTAATGACGTATGGAAACGTATGAAGCAAGGCAGAGACAAAGGGCATGTAATTGTTTGGCAATACATTATTTTTGGTTACAATGAACATGAAGTTGATGAAGCAATAGAAATAGCAAAAAAAGAAGATTTTAGTTTACTCTTTATAAACACAAATAGAGGATTCAATCCAGACAGTCCTCTACTAAGAAAAAATGTAGACTTTCAACTTAAAAGACCAGATAAAAAACATTTGCAAGAAAGAGTAAAAAAAGAATACTGGGAACATAAAACAGAGTCACTAGAAAGATGGCATCGATTGCCAAGAAAAGACGGAAGGAAATAGTATGATATTTAGAGGACCACGGTCATCCATCAGATGGAAGAATTGTTGGATACTTAGAGGCGGAAATAACGTAAGTACTACACTTCTTTGGGGAGAACAACGTGCAGCAGTATATGCTGCTGAAGAAAAACAATATAGAAAAAGTAGAAAAAAACTTGGTCCTGATTGGTATTATTACGACAAAAAAATTACATTTGAATATAACAGTAATGGATTTAGGGCACCGGAATTTGACACTATAGACTGGGCAAACAGCGTAGTAGTATTAGGCGACTCATATACTATGGGTGACGGCAATCCAATTGAGGATATCGCAACATCCCTCTTACAGGACATGTTAGGAATGCCTGTAATAAATCTAGGTATAAGCGGAACCGGCATTGACCGCAGTTGTTGGAATAGTTTAATCTTACATGAAAGCTATCAACACCCAAGAGCAGTAGTTCAACTTTGGTCAAGTATGCATAGATACGCAGAATCGGATGAAGAAACTAACCGAGGTGGCTATGAATACTACTTGCCAAGCCGCAAAGGCTTTTGTCCAAACCACAACTGGTCCGAAAGAAATAAAATGTATGTATTAGCTGATAGAGTATTATGGAGAGATAAACTTCCTTACTACGAAGCAACTCCGTTTCGTGATACAGCAGAGACATTAGAAATAGATCTTCTAAAAAAAGTTGATAAGGGAAGTGACTTAAAGCACTGGGGACGAGAGTCTAACATCATAGCTGCTACAACTATAGCAACAAATTTAAAAAAGCAAGGATTGTAGAATGCCAACATATGATGGCTGGGACCGAGAGTATCAAGAAAACAAACAAGACTACTTAGATGTTTTTGATCGGTTTATGAGTCAAATGAATTACGAAAATAATGAAGACTTTGAACGTAACTTTGCTGAACGTGTAGGACGTAAACATTGTGTTAGTGTAGCAAGTGCTACAGACGCACTACATTTTACATTGTTAGCACACGGTATAGGTGCCGGCGACGAAGTATTAGTAACAGACTTTAGCTGGATTAGTAGTAGTGCTTGTGCAAGTATGGTAGGTGCTACTCCTGTATTTTGTGATATTGAGTTAGGCACATATCACATTAGCTTAGATAGCATCAAACGTATGTACAGTGATAAAGTTAAAGCAATTATATATCCGCACTTGTTTGGCAACATGACTGACACTACAAAAATACAACAGTTCTGCAAAGATAACAATATACTGTTTATTGAAGATGCTGCACAGAGTTTAGGTAGTAGTTTACACGGAATAAAAGCAGGTACTATCGGAGACTGTAGTGTATACAGTTTTAACAGTAATAAAGTCATTGCTGGTATTAACGGCGGTGGAGTTGTACTAACTGACAACGAAGACATTGCTAAACATGTTAAAATAATTAGGCGTCATGGCAAAGATAAAGACTTTAGTATGATAGGTTACAATAGCCGCATGTATGTTCTTAACGCAGAGATTATTAATTTACGCTTGCGACATGCAGAACGCAATCAAGAACGTAGACAACAAATGGCACATGAATATAATACAGCATTTGCAGACTTACCTGTAGTAACACAAGGAATGTCTAATGGACTTAATCATAACTATCACAAATACGTTGTACGATTTGAAGACAAAGACACTAGAAAGCGTGTAAAAACTGGTTTAAACGCTAGTGTACACTACGAAACACCTTTAAGCACAAATACTATGTATAACAGCTTAACCAACAGGAGTGACGCTTGTACAGCGTCTAAGACGGCATCTAATACAGTTTTATCGTTGCCTATACATGCTTGGCTTACTGATAGCGAAATTAACGATGTTATAAAGGTTGTAAAAGATGAAATATAAAAATAAGTTTGGTACTATACACGTTATGAAAGACGGAGATTTGTTTAGAGGAAAAACTCTAGCACTTTCTATGTCTGGTGGCGCCGATAGTACTATGCTATGTTACTTACTTGCAAAGACTAGCCAAAGACATAATTTGCAAATTACTATACAGCCGTATAACGGATACGATACTTGGGCTCCTATAGACTCTGCAAGTGTTCCTAGAATTATAAAGTTTATTCGCAAAAAGTTTCCTGCTGTAGATATACAATGGCCATTGTCGACTGTGTTTAACACTAATGGCAATCACGCACCTAATGACAAAAATATGTATATTAAACCGTTAATAGACAAACTTGAAGCACACAATGTAGTAGACGAAGTAATGAACGGAATATCAATGGGGCCGCCGCTTGAAGTCCAACAAACATTTAAAGATTGGGATAACAAAATAAATGTACGAAGATTGCCAGGATATCACTTATGGAACGAAGTTGAAAGAGCTATAGATCACCTGTCTCCATTTAAACATGTTGATAAAAGATTTGTAGTGCAATGCTATAAAGATTTTGGTATTGAGAAGTTATTAAGGATGACAAACTCGTGTACTGCACCGCAAGGAAACTGTAGCGAATGTTGGTGGTGTCAGGAAAGAAATTGGGCGTTAAATGAAACACTTAGGTAGGAGATGATATGATAGAAGACTCGTTAGGCAAAAGAAAACACGTTATACATTATGATACAGAGGTGATTCCTACTAAAGAAGAAGTAGAAGAAATATTGCGTATAGGTTATTCTCTTGCAACATCAAAGCAAAAAGCATATGCATATAAATTTCATGTATTAGGACCAAATAAAGAACGCAGTAAAAAATTATATAATATAGCTGAAGGTAGAAAAATTGATGTAGATTTTGAAGCCTATGGCACAACTACAGAATCTGAGAATTACTCTGAAAATTGCGGGCTGTTCCATATAATAAGTGCGCCTTATACTTTTCTAATTACGCCTCGTATAGCACCTCCAAACCCGCATTTTAAATACTGGTATGGTTCAACTGGAAGTAAATGGCAACTAGCGGATTGGGAATTTATTAACACAAGAAATAGAGAAACAACTGGAATTGACGTTGGGATGGTTGCTAAAGCAATTACCGGAGCTGCGTTGGATAGAGGCTGGGACGTTTCTTACAATTCTTGTTTTTATAATGATAGAAAAAAGTGGCCTAAATCTATGCCTTTCATAAGTGGGAATACTGGATTTAGACCTATCCTAATGATGACCTTAGGTAAAGGAAAGAAATACTTTTACGAAAGATTATCAGAAGATGGATCAATCAAAAATGATCCTAAATTTAATACCGATCCTCCATTCGAAGATATATTTAATTTTTTTGATGAGGAACAATTATGAGTATTGAAGAAATTTTTAGCAAAAGAAGACAAATAAGATCAGCTTGGGATCAAACAAGACTGCCTTCAAAAGAAACAATTAAAAATTTGCTAGAAAGAACAATGAAAATTGCACCTTCTAAACAGAATGTATACCCTTTTAAAATACACGCATTTGGTCCTAATGACAAAAAAGAAAGAAATATAATATCTCAGATATGTTGTTTATTTACTCACGGAGCAGCAAATAACTTTCAAGATGACGAATTAACTAGACAAAAACTCGGAGAAACTAATAAAGATGCACCTTGGGTATTAGTATTTGAATTAAGAAAATGTGAGCCTAACACATTTATAAAAGAGCATTCAAGAGAGTTTAACGATTGGACAAGATTTACACAAGTTGATGAAAGATTTAGAGAATCTTCAAATAGAACATTAGCTGCTATAGAAGTAGGAATGTTTACAAAGTGTTTAGCGGGATTGTGTTTAGAAAATGATCTTGCAATTTCGTATATTAAATCATTTCCCGAATGGACCTGGAAAGGACAGCGAAATGAATACAGTAAGGATATAAACAAAGTCGGGTTAAGCTGGGATAGTTTACCACAAATTACAGAAGCACCATTATTAGTTGTACAAATTGGCTACAAAGCGGATATGGTAGATTTATTAGCATCAACTGTAGAAGTTGACGGAGTTATACATTCAACTAAGGGCGGAGTGTTTCTAGAAGATAAACCGAGCATAGACGAAATAGTGCAATTTAAAGATTGACGAACGTAGAATTATAAGGAACAATTATGAGTATTGAAGAAATTTTTAGCAAAAGAAGACAAATAAGATCAGCTTGGGATCAAAAAAGATTACCGTCAAAAGAGACAATACACGATTTATTAGAACGAACATTAAACATTGCTCCTTCTAAACAAAACTTATATCCATTTAAAATACATGCTTATGGTCCAGACGATTTAGAAAAAAAAGAAATTATTGGACAAATATGTTCTTTGCATCCAACAGGATCTGTCAATCATATGGATAGCGAAAACAAAAACGGCATGATTAAAACAGAACTAGGAAATTTTAATGTTAACGATTACGTACTAGATGACGAAGGCAATGACATGCGTATATCTCCTTGGATATTAGTATTTGAACAGAGGTTGTGCAAGGCAAATAACTTCATTAAAGAATATTCTAAATTACATAATATAACAGAAGAAGCTAGATTTACACAAATTGACCCGAAAAGATTTAGAGATCCAACTAATACTAAGCTAACCGCTGTTGAAATTGGTATGTTTATAAAATGTTTAGCCGGACTTTGTTTAGAAAACGACTTAGGTATTTCATATATTAAAAGTTTTCCGGAATGGGTTTGGAAAGGACAGCGAAATGAATACAGTAAGAATATAAACAAAGTCGGGTTAAGCTGGGATAGTTTACCTGAAATTACTGAGTCTCCTATTATGATTGTACAAATAGGGCATGTAGCCGATGTTTATGATCATTTTACTAGTAATAGTATGAATCCTAATGGTATACACTGGGAAAACAAACCTAATATTGATGATGTAGTAAGGTTCAACAAATAATGGCAATTAAAACACTAGAAGAACTAAAAGGATCTGATTATTTAACTGTTGATTTTTATATGACCAAGTCTTGTAATAAGAGTTGTCACTATTGTACAGCGTGGACTCTTGAAATGCGTCACTTAACTGTAGACATGGATTTCTTACGCAAGACGGTTAAGTATTTAAGTCCTTATAAAACAAGGATCTGCTTGTTAGGTGGAGAACCTGGATTGATTAAAAATCTAGATGAAGTAATTGCTGAAATTAAGAAATATCCAAACCTTGTAGTACAAGTTTTATCTAATTCTCTTATTAGAAAATTTTATCCACATGTTTTAGAAGATCCTGAAATAATTTATATAGAACATCTAGTACTTGACTTTTACGAAGACAGAATTGAAAAGTTAGGCAACTACGACTTCTTTAAAGAAAACAATTTAAATAATTATAACTTAATTATACAAACTCCTGGTTACTACGAGTTTAAAGAGAAACACGACTTAACATTTCTTGATCATAAGAATACCGAACTTAAAGAATACAACTCACGGTCACCTACATTTGAAGTTATAGAACAGGCTCCAGAAGTAGAGCGTAGAATGTGTGCAAGATTTCCATTAGTTCCTGTATTTGATTTTGAAATACAAAAAATTAGACATTGTAGTAGAAAAGTAATTAATGGTTCTCGTCAGTTTGATGTTACTGAAGATAACATTGATAAAATGTTTAGTTTTGACTTATTTGATTTTGAAAATTATTGTAAAGTTTGTCCAGACATGATGCCACGGAGACCGGATATACACAGAAACAAAGCTATGGATAAATTAATAGAGCGCGGCGAAGTATGAAAATAGTTGCTGCTGCGGTAAACATACACGATCATAATACATATGATGGTATTTTTCATAATCAAATAGAACGGCATAATAGAAGAAAACACAACCTTAATCGTAAAAATCCTCACGATACTACTTACAGTAGAGAATTTTTTAACGAACATTTTGTACCTAACTATAATACAGATCGTGTATTTGCATTTACTATCTCTAATTTAGGACAAGAGTTTGTACTAGATTTAATTGAAGAAACACTTCCTGATACAGATTTTTTAAAGTTTAATCCAATAAACTTATGGGATAGATTGCATACTAATAGTTACTATTATATTGATCATCATCAGAGTCATGCAGCCTATGCATTTTTAAGTTCAGGGTATCTTGAATCGGATATTTTAGCAATTGACGGGCGGGGCTGGCAGTTTAATTGTATATTTGTTGACAAACACGGTACAATTACTAACTTAAACAAAGAAATTTCAATAGGCGGACTGTGGAATAGACTAGCACAGGATATCGGCTTTGGATACCTTGACGCTGGCAAAGTTATGGGATTGGTAGGATTTGGTAAGTACAATGAAGAAATTTATGCAATGATTCATCAGTATTTAGAAAATCCCAATCACAGATTGCCAGAGGGTGCAAAAGATATTCTACAGCGTGTTACTAAAGAAGATGTAGCCTTTACACTACAGCATGTAACAATCGAGCTTGTTAAGAAACATGTATACCCGCTTAAAACATCTGATAATCTGTGTATTGCAGGCGGTGTTGCATATAACGGTTATATGAATGAGGAATTTACAAAGCATTATACAAATGTTCATGTACCGCCAGCAGTAGGTGATGAAGGCCAATCGCTTGGCACGTACATGCATGCTGATTATATTTTAAACAACAATATACACATTCCAGATGTATATGCAGGTAAAGAATATAACTACACAGGCAATACTAAAGTAGACTTAAAAGAAGTTGCACAAGCTATTGCTGATGGTAAAATTGTTGGGTGGTTTCAAGGCAAAAGCGAAAGCGGTAATAGAGCATTAGGTAACCGTAGCATACTTGCTGACCCTCGTAATCCCAATATTAAAAATATCATTAACAGTAAAATTAAACTACGTGAAGACTTTCGTCCATTTGCTCCTAGTGTACTAGAAGAACATTACAAAGAATACTTTGACACTAATCAACCTAGTCCGTACATGAGTCGTATCATGCCAGTTAAGTCAGATGCTATTCCGGGCGTGACACATGTAGACGGTACAGCACGTATACAGACTGTAACTAGAGAGTTTAATGAACGTTATTATGATTTGATTAACGAGTTTTATAAGATTACAAGTGTTCCTATGTTGCTTAACACTAGCTTCAACTGTCAAGAGCCTATTGTAGAAACACCAGAAGATGCTATTGCTACGTTTAATAAATGCGGATTAGATCTTCTAGTAATCAATAATTATATTATAAGGAAAAAAAATGTTTGACGAAACTTTACTTAGAAATGTTGTTAACGAAATTAAAGAAAATCCAAAACATTCACAAGACTTAATTGATTCGTTTAGTGATAATCAATTTTTAGCAAAAGATAAAATTATTTCAGCAATACTAGAATATGTTAACAAACAATCAGAAGTTATTATAATTGGAAGTTGGTACGGAAGTATTTTAATTCCAAAATTATCTGAACACGTAAAAGAAATATCCTGTATTGATTTAGATAGCCGTGTATTACAAACATCAAAAAATAGATTATTTAAGAATCTTAAAAATATAGAATACATACCAGGTGATGTATTTGAGCTAGATTTAAAAAGATATCATACTACTAATTTAATCATAAATCCTAGTTGCGAACATATGAGACCAATGAGAGAATGGTTGCATTGGAAAAAGGGTATGACATTTGCTGTTACTTCAAACAATATGTATGATATTGAAGGACATGTTAATTGTGTAAGTAGTATTGATGAATTTAAAGAACAGCTACCTAGTAATGCCACAATACTAGTTGAAGATGAAATAAAAGATACTAGAGGCACACGTTACATGCTTGTAGGTAAGTTAACTGCTATTTAAACCGTCTAAGATTAATTATTAATTAAAAACACGTACAACATATAGTTATATACAGCGTTTAAGTAGATTTCTAAATACAATACAAAAAATCTACAAAATCATGCATCTGCGGTACATTAAATGCAGGTTTAATTGCATTATATCAGTAAATTGTAAAAGATGGCTCTTATTGTAGGCTCTCACTAAATTTTTCTTTTAACCAATCAAAGTTGTTTATTAAATTAAGATCAGCGCCGTCAGATAAACCAAACTCCATACCGTTACTAGCACCTTTAATACAGTATTTGCCGAACGGTTTGTCTTTTCCCACTGTTGTCCAAATTCTAAGTCTTTCATTTGTTTCATCATTTTTTTGCCCTTTTATAGTTTTACTTGATAGTTTAGCACATTCTCTAAAAGCACTTTTCCAAGTACTAAAAGGGTCTGTATTAAATGCTGTAATATTTGCAATAGCAGGCATTGCTTTAAATTTGTCACTAATACTAGTTGTCATATCTGTTGAATTAGTATCAACTTCTAACGTTAATTTACGAGGAAATAACTTTACACCACCATAACCGTATTCTAAATTATTAATTGGGTTTTGACTTCTCCATACATGAACATGATCTAACTGATGTGAAGGAACTTCGTATTCAAAATTAAAATTTTCTTTAATAATTGCGTCAGCATCTACGATCCAAAACATCTTAGTAAAACATTTCTTTGCTGCTTTAATATGTGCTTGATGAATTCCTTTTACACCGTGAACTCTCTTAGCTATAGGAAATCGAGATTTTAATTTCGCCCAATTTTCATCTGCATTAGATTCTTGATAACTTATAAAAACAATATCATACATAATTTATTATACACTCTTATTTGTAGCATGTCAACAATTTTTTAAGTAAGACCATATCTCATTTTATCAAACAATTTTAAAAATGTATGTTGATGAGATTTGTTTAAGAACTTTACTTTATTAACTTCTGCAAGTTTTTTTATAGTTTTTAAAATAGTACTGTTATCATCATTACTAATTCTAGATAGTTCGTTACAAATTAAATCAACTTTAATTTCATAATCTAAATAAGAATCATATTTCTCATTAATAAGGTCATAAAATGTAGTATACCCTTGGCTATTTAGATATCTAATCATTTGTTGGCATCCTAATATAATAAATGGTTTTCCCATTACGATTAATTCCCATATTTCTAAATTTGTAAATAATGCATTTACTTCACTCATATAATTTACATTTTTTATAGATTGCTCCTCAGGAGTTATTATTGTAACAAGACTATTCGTATGATGATCAATACTGTCATTCTTAGAAATTATAGTACCCTTATCATATAAATTAGTATCTTTTAATCTGTCTATTAATAGCGTTCTAGTATTAGAATCATTTTTTGAAAAAGTATGAAATAATAACGTAGGGTTAAAGCTATTAATATTATAGTCTTTTACCGGCAACGGAGTCTTAGGTAAATTTCCAAAGAGTTCATACTTTTTCATAGTATTATTGTTATTTTTAATTATTGCCTGACTTTCAATCTGCCACCAATCAATAGAATACGCTTTGTAAGGTAAGAACAACTCTTTATAAGAATTATTAATATCACCTGTTACAATAAAGATATTTTCTAGTGGCACATGTAACCTTACAAATTTGTCTGCTATCTCTTTAATAACATACATTCTCCCGGAATTGGCATTTGTTTGCGTTGGTGCTAATAATAAAAGTTTTAATTTTCCTTTTTTTAAATAATTTAATGTAGTAGGTGGTATTACTACATTTATACCACGTTGCCTTATTTCAAGAGGGTAAAATAAATTTTCACAAAACTTTTTTTTAGTAAAAATATCAATAGCACAGCCGTTTGTTAACATTAAATTGTAAAACCCAGTTACTGGAGATACCATCCAGGCGGACGAATGTATGTTGTTAAACGGAAATGGATATATCCTCTTATTATGTGTATAGCTAGAGAGGCCATTTGGTACTGGTCCTATTTTTGTTATTACATCATAATAAAAATTAATATTAGACATTGTTCTCTCTTATTCTGGATCAATTACATATTGTTGTTGTAATCTAGGAAGTCTAGTAGGATTTTGATGCACTTGCTTAAAAAATTTACTCTGCTGTGCATCTAATGGAGATGCAGCAATAGGAATACTTAATTGATTAATAAGTTTAGTACCTAGATCCTGTGTTACCTCTAATAATGTTTCTTCTGTTACGTCTAATCGACTCCAAAGTTCATTTAAGTATTTAAAGTTTCTAACTTGTACATAATCCCAGTCTGTACACATTGACATATACAATCCTAGTCGAGCTCCGTATACTGCCCATAAGCCGTTTGTTACATCAGCGCCGGCCATTTGCCATACATATAACATATGCAAGCATCGCCAGTGTGTTTTTGTAAGGAAATCACCTTTATCAACTGTGACACCTCTATCAAGAGCAAGTTTTACTCCTTCGCGAAACCCGGCTCTCCATGATTGATGCGGCGTTTCGTTATTATAAACATCGCTATAGCAACTAGTCATTTGGATATATTGTGCATCCCAGCAAAAGTCTACTTGTGCATGACCGTTCTTTGGATCTGCGTTTTCATGTGTTTTCATATTTAACACATAATCTTTAGGCCAACATTTAAGGCCACCGTTGCCGTACATTAGTCCGTTAACTATGTTTTGCCCACACCAAGATATAACTGAATTTTCTAAATTTACATGTTCTTGAAAGTCAATTTCTTGTTGTAAGAAATTAGAATGAACAATATTGTCAGCGTCAACTGTAATAAACCGATCTGTTTCACTTAAATTAGCACAGGCTTTGTGTGCTGCATCGCTTCCTTCAACTCCGTGTACTCGTTTAGCCCAAGGAACTTTAGTTAATAGATCAGCATAATTTTTTTCAGCATTTGGCTCATCATAGCTAAGGTAGATTATGTCATAATCTACAACTTTAAATTTGTTAGTCATTTTATTCCCTTACTATGTGATAAAATTTTTCATATAACACAGGACAGTATAAACTAATATTATCTAAAAATATTAGAGAATTTTTATTTACCGTAATATCAAAAAGTTTATTGTTTATAAAATTTTTCATATCGATTACTAACTCTCCTACTAAGATATTTGGATTATTTTGTTCTGTTATATAAACCGTTTTGTATTGATTTAAATATTTATTATTGGTAAGAATTGTGTTGAGTGTCTTACTACGTTCTTTTGATAGTTGTGCTTTGCCTTGCCATTTCTTTTTCTTCTTGTCTTGAATAATATAAAATGCTGAAGTATTATATGCCCCTGAACTTACTTTTTCAATTTCATGAATACTTTTTTCAACACTAAAGTTATCAAGTTTATCTTTTTTTACTAACGAGTTAAATCCTGTTCCAAGTCCTTCTAAAACTACAAACTCTTGAAGATTCTTTTTTCCTGACACAAATTGAATATATGAGTCTTTGTCAATTTCTATTGAAGTCTTATCAGTGTATACTTCGTTTGTAACTGATAGAACATTTCCAGATTCGTCATAATATACATAAAACATTACAATAACTCCAATTGCTTAATAACACGATCTGTTAAGAATTCTGGTTCAACGTAGTGCAACACATTCTGTTGTAGGAAATTACCTATTAACATAGTCTTATCTTTTGTTATATATGTACCTAATACATTTGTCCATTTATCAGGTACTTCGTACCAGTCTTGACAATGTGGTTTCATATGTGTAAAAGTTATAATAGAATTAGGGTCAGTTATCTCAAAAGAATTATCTAATATCTTACTTGCAATACTACAACTTACATCAAAACTACACCATTTTTGATGATAGTTATCTGCATACTTTCCGTAAAATAGTTTCCAGTTTTTCATTACTAGTTCTAATATATTAAAAAATTCATAAGCATAGTTAGATTTTTTAAAATAATAACATCCACTGTATAAATTTGGTAACGTGTTTTCATCAAAGGTTTTTCTATAATAACGAGAAGTAACTATATCGTTACGATAATTTTTTACATTACTAACAAAAAATAATTCTTTTTTCTCTAGTTTATCCCACCAACGAGTTATATCATGTAACACTAACATATCAACATCCATAACAATAGTATTAGTGTAAGGTGTTATATGATAAACTTTCCAACGATTATCTATCTTCCATTCGTTTTCTGATGCAGAATCACCCCACGGAATTTCTATAATCTTATCAAATACCTTTTTGTATTCTTCCGGAACAGGATCGTTAGTAATTAAGGATACTAGTTGTCCTTTATTAAATTTATGTATACTTAATGCAAGGGCGTATGCCTGTCTTACATAATCTGTTGTAGAATTATTCTGTGCTAATAAACAAAATCCGTTACTCATTTTCAAACTCTTTATCTATCGCTCTTCCTAGACTAAATTTATTCATAACATGAATATTTAAATCTTGTATATTTACTCCAAGATATTTTCCGTTATTTGAATAATCTGTAAAGAACTTTAATGTATTACCGTTTATTTGATCTAACATATCTGTATCATATGCCATATACAGATTACCTGGCATTGTATACGGCCAAATATCTGAGTTTTGAAATCCTCGTAAAATATGAATTGCTATACTAAAAGCAAAATCATTTCTATAATTATTGTTAGGTATTTGATATACTAATCTATAATAGGACCAATTATCTTTAATGTGTTTTACTAAATTAAAATAAAGTTCCATAAAAGGACTTTTCTTAAAATAAAATCCTGTAGCCCACCACATATCAATTGATCGATCACTTATCCTATCAAAATTTTGTACACTACGTACTGTACCTGAAATATCAATTGGTTTTTTATATATCAAGAATTCTGTATCAAGTTTAAAACAATTTAATAATAAATCATTACAGATAATATAATCAACGTCTATAACAATAGTTTCATCAAACGGTGATAGATCATAACAATCAGGCCTGCTATGATTGTTCCAAGGTAATTTTTTTTCTGAATATACTCCATCTAAAAATGTTCGTATTTGTGTAGTACTTGTTTCACCAATTAAAATAACTTGATCAATATATTTCTTATAAAAAGGATATGTTTCTTCTAGATGTGTAATATTATCAGTTACTAGAGCTACTGGTAACTTTAAATGTTCTTTAGATTTTTTTGCACAATAAACTGCTTGTTTTATATAATCAATTTCGCTGTTATTAAGTGCAAAAAGTAGTAACCCTTTTTTCATATATCTAGCAACCCTTTAACGGATCTATTTTTTTTAATTAAATTAAATGCTACTAGGTATTCATTTGTGTTTGTAAAATATATACTAGTAATGTCTTCTAAGAAATTTTCTAATTCTTCAATTTCTATTGGCGAATTATTATCATCAATAAGTATAATACTTTCTTGATCAGTAGAAACCATCATATAACAAAAATTAATTAATTCTTTAGTAATACTAAATTTTCCACCGTTAACATAATGTACGCATTTCTCTAAGAATTTTTCATGTAATAGAGTGCGTTGATTAGTTAATGTAATCATGTAATTTGAAAACTCTAGTGCTTTTTCTAGTCGTTCGTCCATAGAATACTCCCTTAGTAATAGTACTAGTATATACTAAAAACTAAAGTATGTCAACGACTTTATTGGATATTTTGGCTAAAAGTGTATACTGGATCAAGGATAGTTATAGGTGTTGTACACCTAACTTGTGACATAGTAATATTAACGTCACCGTCTACTATTTCGTCTGTTACTGGGTCACCAACATCAGCGTCCGACCAAACAAACTGGAATAATATATTTCCTGATCCATCTAATTTAGCATTAACAGTAAAATTGTTTTCAGCGTATACAGAATCTGATCCAAATTTACGTGCAATTTGTTGATAACTTGTAGTTAAGTCCTCGTTTCCAAACCCAGTGCCAATTGTTGCAGACCCCGAAGTTGTTGTACTACTATTTTTAAGAGTAATAGTTCCGGCATTTGTTAACATTGTTGTCCAATCAGCAGACTTTGTACCTGAGCCATTTATCATAGCAGAGGAAAATCTAATTTCGCCACCTGTATTAAAAAAATGTCTTCTATGGTCATTATTAGTTGCTGCTACTGCTGCACCTGCATTATTTTTACAGTTATACCCACCTGTAAATGTAACTAATACTATTGCTGATAAACTTTGCCAACTTGACGTGTAAGATGCACCTGCTGTTGCTGGTGTAATTTTTGATTCTACTGCAAGATTAGTTGCAAAAACAGTTTCTGGATCAACTTCAACAGACTCTAGCAATCCAGAGAAATCATTTATTCCTTTGTTGTTAGCAGGATTAACAATAGAAAAGTTATCTGAAGCATCACGCAATACTGTACTTCCAGCACTTGTATTTGAAGTATCTGCTCCAATTATATTACCAGAAACAATTTCTCCAACCCCTGTAGTTGTATTTGATTGATGAGAATAAATTAGGTTAATATCTGTTCGTAGGCCTGACCATTGAGCAGCTGATATTTCAGTTGTGCCGGCAATTGCTTGGCCTGTGTTAGCCATTGCAACTCCGTACCCTGCTTTACCTGATCCAATACCTAATATTGCATTCACACGAGATACATAGTTGTTATACTCAGTAACTTCTACATTTGCACCAACTGCGACCATACTTATATTATCCCTTTAATCAACTATATTGTATTTATTAAAATACAACAAGCCTAAAATATTTTATGCTAAGGTAGTAATGTTATTATATGTTGGTGAAGGAACAGAAACATATGTTCCAGAAGCACGTCTTTGTATGATTGAACTTACAACAGTTCCTGTAATATTAGGATCGACTCCACTACCTGACGGATGATTATCTTGATATTGTATTTCAACTTCTATAACATTATCTGCAGATGCTTTTCCGTTAACAATAAAAATATTATCTCCGTATCCACCACCACCTAGTTTGTGAAATAACCTTTGGTAAGATGATGTTAATTCGTAATTTCCTATTGCAGTTGGAACCCCTGATCCTGTGTGTGTAGTAGCATGTAGGCCAATACTAATTGTTCCCATTGCTGATAACAAACTAGCCCAATCTGCATCTTTTGCATTAGTCCCGTCTGATAACTGTCCTGTAACTCTTAGTTGTCCACCTGTGTTAAAGAAATGTCGTCTAGCTGCGGCATCAGAAAATGTTACTGATACAGTGTGTATAAGTGTTCCGTTCCATAATGATGTTCTTGTGCTTGATATTGCTGTTTCTATTGAAGCTTGTGTATCGTCACAGATTAATTTATCACCTTCAATAATAGCAGTTAACGCTAAGTAATCATTAATTCCTTTAGTAGCAAGTGACACTCCGCTAGCGGAAATAGCTTCTGCAGCGCCAATTCTATCTGTTGCTATAACAGCTTCTAATGTTGATAAACTACCAGTTTGGTGAGCTCGACATTTATCAATATCTGCTTTAAGAGCAACTAAATGAGATGCTGTAATAACTGTATTAGCTGCAACAATTGAACTACTTAATGCCTGGCCGTAACCAGTGTCTGTAAATCCTTGTCCTAGAATAGTCTCTATTCTACTCTGTAAGCCATTAAATGTGGCTGCGGTAATTATTTCCTGGGAAGCTACATCAACCACAATTAAATCCTTTGTTTAGGTTTATACTTTTAATACACATTCAACTAATTTTTCACCTTTATCACTATTGGATGCTAACGCAATACCTACAATGTGTTGACCTTTTGAATTGTTTGTTTGGCAAACTCCATCTTCGCCTACGTATACTGCATTGCCTTTTTCTACTGCGCCAATAATACGAATTGGTACTCGACCTTTTAATCCAATTATTTGACCTTCACTTTCGGCATTCATTAGATACGCTGGAGAGTCTGACACTACTCCAATACTTATATCATTTCCTGTAGCTGGGGCTGCTTCGTGATCTGGATGAGTACAAATAGCCATTGCTGTTCCTACTGAATGTTCTTCAGCTGTTGTATATTTTTCTGCTAAATCAGCATATTGTGCTTGTGTTGAAATACCAACAAAGTAATTAGCTTTTAACGACCCTGCTGGGATTGTTTGTGCATTAACTACCTCAGAAGCAGCAGTTCTTGTTGCAACTGTTCCGTTAGCAATAGTTTCTGATCCTGCTCTTGAAGTTCCGTTTACAACTAATGCTGTAGCTTTTTCTGAAGTACCTGTAAAGTTAGTTGCGTATATGTTACTAAACACATGATCTGCATTACCTAAAGTTACGGCTTCAGTCGATACATTATCAGCTGCTAATCCTGGAATAACTGAGTTTGAATAAATTTTTAAAGGATTCTTAATTACACCTAAAGTATTTTTTGCTCTAATACTTATAAGTGTTCCTACTTCGTTAGCAATTACTGCCTCATTGCCATTTTCAATTTTGATTCTAAGATCGTTTGAGTCACCAACAGCAATACCTACATCAGCAAATTCTGCTAAAGTAGTAAAGTTTGCATCACCTGTTTGAATAAAGTTACCGGCATCAATTCCGCCTAACTTTAATGCATTAGAAGAAGTTCCCCAATATATAAAATTAGTTGAAGTAACCCCACCTGTTGAATTAACAGTATTCTTTAACGTCATACCTTGTTTGATAATATCAAACCCAGCAATAGCATTAGTTACGTCAGTTGAATCAATTGTAAATGTTTGATTAGATACAATCATTGTTGTTTCGTCATTAATAACTGCTTTAATTATTGCTCTTGATGTTCCTAAATTATCATTTACTGATGCAGACTGCCATTGTGTTACTGTTTCGCCAACATTTTGTGGGCCAACAAGTATGAAAGTTGTACCATTATAAGCGTATAACTGTTCGTTAGTAGTATCCCACCAAAAATCTCCAGTAGTTAATCCTGAAGGTTGTGTAGCAGAAATTTCTGCTCCGCCTGTAGTACGGAATTTAGTGCCGTCATAAAACTTTAATTTTCTTGTTGAACTATCAAACCAAATTTGCCCTGAAATTGCTTTTGGAGGAGCATTTGCACCCGAAAAGTTTTCTAATAAAAATACAAAGTTTTCATTTTGTATTTCTCCGTATCCAGCATAATTTTTACCAACTAACTTTAGATCAGTTGTCTGGTCAATGGTTCCGTCCTCGACAACCGTTAGTTGAGTGTTATTATATTTGTCAATCGTGTATGCCATTTTTCTTTAACCCCTAATATGCATTATATTAATAGTATTTATCAGCATTATGGATAATTACTCGTGCTTGCATGTGCCCATGCTGTTCCGTTACTGGTAAAAATCATAGTATATCTAGTTGGCGTAATTGATGCCGTTCCTGAAACACCTCCAGCTGCTACTGCAAGATCTTGTAATACAGACTGTGAAGATGATACATTATCTTTATCTACTGCTATATATGACTTGTTTAATGCTCCTGCTAATAATCCTTGACTAATATTAATTGTGGCTCCTGCATAATCTGTACAATGTACTGTGGCTGTAGCCCCATTTTTTGTAGCAGCAGGATACATTGTTTGTAAAACTGAAATAACATTTGTAAACGGACCATTCCCTATGCCGCCGGCATTAGGACTTGAAAATCCTGTAATATCTAAGTTGATTCCAACATTGTCAGCATCAATCTGTGTATCTACATAATTCTTTGTAGCAACTCCTTGGGCTGCTATTGGATCAACTACCCCTGTAATTTTCTGTGTGCTAACTGCTATATCGCCGCTTGCAACTATATTGAGACCACCGCCGCTTGCAGTAATTGTAGATCCATTAAAATTAAGATTATCAATATCAAGAGAACCCAATGTTCCAATATTAACTAAACCTGTTGCTGTTGTAACTGTTGACGCAAGTTCTGTTTTACTTAAAACTATAGTTCCATCAATTTTATAAGCAGGATCTGCATTAATACTGTTAGTTGTTAAATTTAAATCTTGATTAAATGTCCAACTATCAGTTGCGTTTACCCAAGAAAGTTCTTTGTCGCCGTCTGACGATTTTAAAATAATTCCACCACCGTCAATTACTGCATCAGCACCAACTGTACTATCATCTTGTATACCTAGTTCTATATTCTTATCTTCAACACGTAAAGTTGAAGTATTTAAGTATGTTGTATCTCCTGATACTAGCAAGTTTCCACCTACTGTTACATTTCCTGAAAATTTTCCAGCACCAGTAACGTCAAGCTCAACTGTTGGTGTGTCATTAAATATACCAACTCGTTTACTTGTTGCATCAACAAGTATTCCTGAGATGTAAGCATTACCTTCTCTTACTTTTAGATTAATGTCTGTATTAGCTTGTTGAGCTTCTAGTTCTACTTGGTTAGTTACTGAATTAACTTTTAAAATACCGTATTCAACATCACCAATATTAATAGCAAGCCCTGCTTGATTCTTAATAGAAAGTTTTCCAGTTGTTTGTGTTGCTCCTACTGCACTCACAAAGCTAGTTGTATTGAAAGATACTCCTGCATCGTCAACTAATGCTTTTGCAGACGCTGCTGTTCCCCAATATGTAAAATCAGTTGTAACAGGATTAAATCCTTTTTTGTATAACTGCCTTTTTGGAGTTTGTGTATCATTTGTATCTTGTGGATATCCTGGAATACCATTTACAAGTTCAACATAATATTGACTATCAGTAAACACACCGACTAGCACTCCTGCTATATATAATTTTAAGGCAGTTCTTGTAATATTGATAGAATCAATAACTGATTGCGTATCGAATCCTGTTTTCTGTTGTCCCGCTTGATAACTAGGTCCAACTAATACTAAGTCAGTTCCATCATAAAAATGTAACTGATTGTTTTTACTATCAATCCACAAATCTCCTGAAACCATTGATGGTTGTATTGCAGAAACAATTGGTCCACCTGCAGCACCAAACGAAGTACCGTTGTATATTTGTAGCCGCTGACCAACAGTATCATACCATAGTTGACCAGTTACTGGTGTTCCTGGAGCAGAAGTGCTTGCAAAACTTTCTAATAATTTCACAAAATTTTCATTAAATGCTTCACCAAATCCTGTATAATTTCTACCAACAAGTGTTAACGTAGTTGACGCTATATCAATTTGACCATCTACTAAGTCAACTAGTAAGTCTCCGTTAGTTTTATTAATTCTATAACTCATTTAAGTGCTCCTGCCAGTATAGATGATATAATTGGTAATCAAATGCGGATTCATTAAGTCTAATGCTTGTCCAATAGCTGCATCTGATTCAACACCTCCACTATTTGGCAGATACTGTCCGCCGTTAGCTGCTGTTGGACCATCTCCTCTAAACGCACCAGTGTCTGATGTTGCTGCACTTAAATCATTAATAGCATAAAATTGTGTAAGAGCATCGCCCTTCATATCGTGTTTGTGATCTGGCAAATTAGTAACAGCAATGTTTACATTTGCTTGTCCATCTTGAGAACCTATAACGTCTGCTGATTCGTCTGTTATAACGTTAGCACTGGTGCCGCCCATGTTATCTTTACCAACAGCTGAACGTCCTCTTAAGTCAGGAACTTTAAAAAACCCAGTTGTTACTGATGCTACAGCACCAAAGTTAAATCCAATTGCAGCATAAAGTAATGCATAATCGGAAATTCTATACTCTGTTCCGTCACACAATAACCAATCTGCTGGAGCAGTATTACCACCGTAGGCAAGCATTACTCCTGCAGGGTTAGTAGGCACTGACGCAAATAAATCTGCTCTTGATATTTTTGCAAGCCCTGTTGATCCTGTAACTCTGTTTAACAAAAATTCATCATCTGCTTGCGAAGATGCAATTCCCGTTTTACCACCAATAATTGTATTACTCATAGTAGCTGCAAATGATTTTGTTGATCCGCCTGATTGTCCATCAAACGTAAATGATGTTGCAGTCACATCACCTGTTAACTCAAACGTTGTTGCAGATGTTAGTTTATCTGCAGAGCCTGCTCTGCCAGACACTGTACCACTTACGTTTCCTACTAAGTTACCAGTGAATGCTGTAGAATAAATATTTTTCCATTTTATTGCATCTGTACCTAAACTATAAGCATTATGGGTTGCTGGCATTAAGTTTGTTAATGTACTTGTTCCTGTTATATTTGATGTTCCCCCAATCCAAACGTTTTTAGCAACTCCTATTCCGCCGGCAACTACTACACTACCTGTTCCAATAGTTTCACTTTCAGTAGTTGAATTTATAGCTAATGTTCCACTAGCTTTAATGTTTCCTGTTACATCTAGTGCTTCATCTGGGGCAGTATTATTAACCCCTAGTCTTAAATTTGAATCAATTCTTAGTACAGTAGTTAAGATTCCGCCATTCTTAACACGAACATCAATGTTTGATCCTTCAATTTGATGCTGAATGACTCCTGCTGAACCTTCAATGCCAATATTTAATTCTGCATTTAGTCCGTAATTTATTCCTGTATTATTTTGAATATTAATTGGAAAATTTGATGTACTTGGAACATCGTTTCTTAAGAAATTTGCAGCCGGAACGTCTTTACCTGCTACTATTAATTTTTCTGCTTTTTCAGAAGTTCCTCTATATTTTAAAAATCCTTCTCCAGTAATGTTAATAGTACTTAGATTAAACCCTGTTGATATTGTTGTAAAACCTGATATAGCAGTTTTTGGTGTAAATGATGATGTTGATATAATAACAGCTGGTTTTGATAAAACATCAAGTTGTATAACTGTATAAGAAACGTTATCAGTACCAATGATTGCTCGAGGAGTAACTCCTGTTGATAATCCGTCACTAAATTCAGGTCCAACTAATATCCACCCCGAACCTGAAAACAAATATAATTGTTGATTATCTGTATCAACCCAGAGATCTCCAAGTTGTGAAGCTGATACTTCTGGAGCTGAAACTGCTTTTTTAATACCTGCAGAAGATACCCAATTTGTTCCATCGTATACTTTTAGCGTTTCTGCACCTGTAGTATTATCATACCACAATTGTCCTTCGACACCATTACTTGGTTGTGTATTAAATGCAAAGTTTTCTAATAGATGAAGAAAGTTAGTAGCAATAGCTGAACCATATGCAGTAGTATTTCTTCCAGGTATTTTTAAAGAAGTAGTATCATTTAATGTAAGATCTTCTACTACAATAGTACCCTTGTTTGCAGCGTCTGTATATGATATTGTATATGCCATCTATTTACGCCTCATTAAAACCAGTTAAACTTTGTACTCTAACTGTATAATCTATCTGTATAAGCCTATTAAGTGACTTTTGTACAGGATGGAAAATAACATGAGTAAGAAGTCGTCCAGTTCCGCTTGCAGAGTAGGCTTTAAGACCTAATTCATCAAATACATATAAACTTGAACCATCTGTTGCTGTATCGTATGCATCTTGGCCGCTTGGTTCACTATAATCTAATAAACATGACACTAATACATCAGTATAATTCGTACCGCTTACATGTCTTGTTTCTATTTTGTTTCTTACAGGATCTAAATTATTAACACTTCTATCATCAATAACCTTTGTATGTGTTTGATTATATAGACTAGCATTAGTGCCAGTTGAGTTTGGCGTTAGATATGTAATAATACCGGTAGGGTCAACACTTGTGCCGCCATTACCAAAGCTCATCTCGTATATCCAACCAGACCCTCCGTTGCCAATACTTTCAGCAAGGCTTAAACTCATATTTTCGTAATGAATTGCATTACGCTTATCAATGTACGTGTGATTTGATTCAGGGTCAAAAATCTTAATGTGCCCCTGAATTAGCACTCCGCTCATATCATTTAATTTGTCTGTCATATTGTTTTTCCTGTCATTGTATTTATCGAGGTAGGTCAACACTTGCAGCTCTTAAGAACCTTGCTGGATCTGAATCTGCTTTACTTAATGCAGTTCCAGGAACCGTCCACCTTTTTCCTTGTTTTCGTAGTATAATAATCTTTTGATTTTCGCCAGGAGCGTTTAATAGTGTTAAAACATTCCCTAAAACTGTAAATTCTGCAGCTAAAGTTATATCTCCTTCGCCACTATCTTGCGAAGTACTACTAACTGTTACTCCTAAGTCATTAATACTTTCAAATTTATATGAAGCTATTGCATTCTTTCTTAAACGTTTTCCTGCTACAAATACTTCAAACTCGTTAGTACCACCGGCTCCTGGAGTAAAGTCTAGATCAAACGTAGTACTAGTACCGTCAGCTGTAAATATTGTGCTTAATGTTTCATCTTTATATGGCATAGAAGCATCAATACTTTGATCATATACTTCTACTCCGTATGGATGTATAGGCGGAACTCCTGTTCCTAATGTTCCTCTTTGTAACTGCTTTAATAAGTTACCCTCTTTAATTCGATATTCTATTCTTTCTCCGTTAACCCAAATTATTCCTGGGTATTTAGAGCCTGGCGGTATAGTTGTAATTAAACTAGCATCAACTAATTCAATAGTTTTATCATATGGTCTTAGATCTTTTGCAAGTATATGATTTTTCTCTCCGTCAATTCTTTTATAATGTGTTCTATTAAGCATATCTTTAAACTGGCGCCATCCAAACTTTGTTATTACTGTAGGATTACCAAAATGCAATACCTCAATTCTATCATTTTCATTAAGCTGATTTACAAGTTTAACATATTTGTTATCTTCAGTAACACTATAGTCAACATCAGCAAGTAACAATGTTCCATTTAATATAACCCAAACATATTTAGAATCAACTGCTGGAGTTCTTAATTTAAACAATCCAGCTCTTAAGTTATTTAAGAAATAATACGCTGATGAACCTTTAGTAATAGGCGTTTTTTCAGTTACTGTATAAGACTCTCTTTCAAATTTTTGGCCAACACTATTACTAAATTGATATACTTTTACTTTTGTGCCTGCAACTCTGTCAGATGTAAACGAAATAACAGTCGGAGTTGGTACAAATACCGTTGACGAATCTCCTTGTTGTTCAAACGAACCAAATTTGTATTCACTTTCGTTAATTAGATAAACTAATAACTCATCTCCCGTTTTTCCAATGTCTTGTGCAAGGTTTATTGTGCTTCCTATTTGTTGATCTAAAGGAGTATCACTATCAAATGCTTCTGCACCAATAAATGACCACTGTGTTGAATACTCTAATAGTCGTCCATTTAGGTAAACTTCAATTGCTGAATTTTGAAGTGTTGCAACTGGTACTTGCCATAGATCTAATTTATACTCTCTTGTATCAGAGATTGTAAATGCTTGGTTATATCCTGAATGAAGTATCTTATCGCCTATCTGTACTAATGTGTGAATGCCTGCAGGGCCGTATGAGAACGGTGCTTGACTTAATGTCATAGTATAATTTGTACCGTCTTGTACAAAGTTCTGTGTTGAGTCATCAAGACTACCAAGTCCGCCTTCAACAAATTCATCAACTATAACTTGGCTAAAGGTATTAACGTCAGTGCCATCTCCAATAAACAATGCATACCTAACAACAGCTCCAGCTCTTAACGGTGATGCTAATACAAGCTCAACATTATTTGGATATAATCCTGTACTTTTTACAAGTACAGAATCTAACTTAACTCCGTTGCTAGTTGCAATTGATTGGACATTGTCTGTCCAACGCATATTTGTTTCAAATCTATTTGAGCTTCCGTCACTTATAAAACTATCAATATCTAGGATTTGTAATCCTGCTACTTCAACAAGTGTTAAATTAATCCTTGCACCATTAACAGGAGCAGTTTCAAAATTTATAGTTTTGTTAGTATAATTTACTGTATATCCCAAAGTTGAATCGTCAGTAGTTGGTTCAAGTATATCGTTTCCAACTTTAACAAATAATGAACTTGCAGTAAATGGTGTTTTGCCAAGTTCAAAAGAGCTTGTTACTCCATCGCCTACATAATTTCTATTAACAATTATACTACTTCCACCAGTTGGTCTTTCGTATACTGCAATATCAACAGTGTCTAATACTTGTCCTGGAATAATTTCTTCAGGACCTTTGCTTGTAGTTGGAGTAACAAATCCGTCGCCATCAATAGTAATATCTTCTGCTCTTAAGCCCGTTGCAGAATTATATGCAAGAGTTCCACCAGTTAATGATGTATCATAACTTTCTGGATCATTAATAAAGCTACCATCACTTGTTATCTTTCTTACTATAATAACATCGTCTACACTAGTTGGTATTTCTAATTCTTGTAATTCAATTACTGTAGTTGTTCCGTCTCCTGTAATACTTTGCATTATAGCATTAGGATTTTTAATTATTGATGAATCAAATATTTCTGTCCAGTTAGGGTCATCAAGTCTAACACCATTTCTATATAGGTTATATACAACTCCGTTTTCTAATGGCTTACTTAATGTAATACTAATAGTTGACCCATCAAGTGTAAAAACTTCATCTTCATAAGTTGTATCATATGTATCCCACGAGTCAGTAAACCAAGGCAATGCGTCCCACCCTGACGATCCGCCAAATTCAAAGCTCTTAACTTCAACACCACCGTAATCAATACCATCCATTACTTGTGATAATTCGTTACCAAATTGTCCAGCAACTGGATCATAAAATAAATTAATTCTATCTGCAGCTGTAAGTAATTCTATTGGTTTCTTATATTTAATTACTATTGCAGTACCATCTGCTGGTGGAATAGTGAAAGTAACTCTTCCTGAGTACCTGTCATATCCTTTAGTAATATCTTTAACATTTGTGTAAGTATATTCACTTTGCAGTGCAAGTTCGCCAGCAATAGTAATTTCTATAGTATTAGTTCTAAGGTCCATTGGAAACACAAGATTAAAAATAAACGTAGATCCTGTACCTGTAAAAGTTTCGCTTTCACTAAGTTTAGTTATTATAAACGATCCTGAGATTCTATCAAACTTAATAGTAGAATGTAATCCTCTTACTAAGCCATTACCAATGACCGCTATTAATTTAGCAGGTGTTCCGCCATCAATAGTTGATCCGTTAATTTCAACAACTGGAGGGTTTAAATAGCCACTTCCAGAATTAGTTATTTCTACCGATGCTATCTTTCCACCTGAACCTAATATTGCTATTGCTGTTGCTCCAGAGCCTGTATCAGTTGTACTAGCATCTTGGCCTACAAAATTAATTACAGGTGGTTGAGTGTAACCACTTCCTGCATCTGCTATTTCAACTAACTTAATTTTGTAGGACATATTATCAACCCAGTTTTTGTTTGGGTATGTTGTTAAGTCTGCGTTAGTTCCTACAATAACATTATCTATAATTTTTACAGCCTGTGGAATAATAGACTTAGTAGCATCGTCCCATCTAGGAGGTAAATCAAAGTCAGTTATTAAGTTACCAGAAATATTTAAGTAATTGTAATCACTTATATACTCTCGTAATTTAGATTTAAACGGCTTAACTTCTTTTAAGTATTCTTCATAACTAGGTAGGTTATCATTTTGGAATGTTATCTTTTTATTTAAGTTTCCAACATTGTGACGTGCTTTTACAAAGCTAGTCTTAAACGCCCAGTCAACTAATCCTTGTTCTGAAAAAACATAACGTATACTTGATAAAAATAAATTATTGTATTCAATTGCTAATTCATCAATAAGCAAATTGTCTCGTATTGCTTTAAGGATTATATCAGTTTCTTGTACTGGTTGTGCGTCGTAAACTTTTATATCAAAACTTTCGCTGTCATAACCTGATACTCCAGTATTATAAATTTTTGGTAAAAACTTAATTGTTCCGTTCTGTCGACCAACTGTTTTATAATTTATTGTATAGTCTATTGATGTTGAATTATCAATTTTTTCTAACAATAACCAGCCGCCGGTTCCTACGTTTTCAATTTTAATTATATCACCAGTAGAATCATCTAATGCCTCTAACTGATAACTTGAACTAATTAAATGATTAATAGTTGTAAATTCATTATAGCTAGTAGCATACCAATCAATATAATTCCAGAATAAAGAAGTATCGTAAGATTGACTCTTTCTTCTTATCCATACATCATTGTTTACGCTTCTTTCGTATACTGCCCATTTGCCTAATAATGACGAATCAGTTTTTACAAGTACTGCAAATCTTCTTATGTCTAATGTAGTAAGAGTTGAGTAGCCTGTTCCTTGATCAGTAACCGTTGCTGCTGTAACAGAACCTACACTGTTTATTGTTAGTGTAATGTTTGCAGGAGTTTCAAAATTTCCGTTAATTGTTACGTTAGGAACAACTTTATATCCTCTGCCAGCATCGGTTATTGTAACTCTAACTATTTTACCATCAATAATTACTGGAGTAAGAATTGCTTGAGAAACTTTTGCTGATCCAACAAATTCTAAATCTTCAAAAGTATCTACTGTTAAATCAAATGTATTATTTGATGCGAGCGGAGTGGCTTCTTTAGAAAGAAGGGGTGTAATAATTTTATCGTCAATAATTAAATTTTGTAGTAATACACCGTTAACTCGTTCAACTACTTGTTTAAGGGCTTCTGCTCTATTTACAAACCAAGACTGTCTTGGAGTGTTTAAAATTCCGTATCTTTCTTTAACAGATAGGGTGTAATCAGGCACTGCTCGACCTTGTTTATCATAACCAATTAAACTATCAAACCATTTTCTTTCAATATCTTTATTAGGTCTGCTTGTATCTAATCCAGCAGTAAATAACTGATATTCATTATGGATATTGATATTTTGATTTTCAATTGTCCAATATTGTATGCTTAGTGCAATGTCAGTACCTTCAAGAAAACTCTCACAATTGTGTAAAACAAAACTAGTAGGACTTATAAAGTTAATAAACTTATATCCCATTCCTGCAGGATCATTAATATAACGAGCTACGTTAAAACTACTTATATTTCGACCCTCAATTAATGGCGTTGTTATCTTTCCTTTAACCCAATAATAATATTTTAACGAAAATGTTTGTGATACTGAATCAAATACTCGTTTACTAACAAAGACAGTATCACCATACTTTGTTGTTCCTGTTATATCTTCTGTAACGCCTTCGTCTGTTTGAGAAGTTTCGTTCCATTCTGATGGTAGTAATGTACTTTCAACCCATTCGTATACATCTATAGAATTTCCTGTAAATTGAGTATTCCAAGTATTTGAACTAAAGATTGTATTGCGTTGATAAGGACTCTTAAATTTAGATGTTGATAAATCCCACCATAACTTTCCTATTTGTTCTGGTCCCCAAACTCCTGATTTACTAACATTTACAACTTCGGTGCCAGTTGTATATACAGCTGGATCATAATACAGTTTGTAAGAAAGTTCCTGCTCAGCAATACCTGGTATTTTTCCTTGTATTGGATCTATATAATCAAGATATGTTACTAGCTTGTTTTCTTTTGTATTGTATAATAATACCTTTTTAATCTTATTAGTGTCTACAGTATCTTTAGGAGCAGAATGTGTTTTCCAAATATTTGCTGTAGGTAATTTTCTATAGTTAATAACTGCTCCGTTAGTTCCGGCAGCTACTGTTTGAGTTGGTAAACCTACATATACTTGATTATTATTTGCATACAAGTGTATTCCAAAGTCTTTAACTGAATTAATTTGATTACTGTTAGCAACTGCTTGTGTTGAATCTTCATTAATATAAGATAATGTTTGGCCATATACTAAAGTATCTTCAACAAGTTCATATAGATAAACTACTCCAGTATCTACATACTTTTTAGAAAAAGTTGTAAAGTTGTTATCAAACGTAGTTTGTAGACTTTCATTAGTACTATCAAAGATAGTAGTAGTTTTTGAATCTGCGTTCTTTGCAGTTATTGCTAAAGTATTAATATCAAAAGAAAGTGCTGTTCCAAATAATTCTACACTTTCATTATTTCTACTATACAATGTTTGGGTTAACTCAAAGAATCCTGTTGTTTTATTTTTCGTTAAGATAAACACCCGTCCTTGATCATACAAAACTTCAGTTGGGTTTTCTGCATTACGTTGTACTTCTGATCTAGATTCACCAATTGCTAATACGTTTCCATCTGAACTAATAGAAATATCAGCTCCCCAATTTGTATCTGTAGTTGACCAAGTATCATTAGTACTTAACGATGCAGTAAAATTAGTTTCAAGGATGCTTTGGTGCCTTTGATAATTACCGTTTACATTTCTGTAAACTACAACTTGATTGCTACCATAGTCATAACTAGCTAATCCTACTAGTACTTCGCCGTCTTTTGATATGTCAATTCTGCTAAAGTTGTACATACTTCCTTGATCAAGAACTGTACTAGGATCGGAACTATCAAATATTGGTACAATTTCTGTGTTGTTAGGAACATATCCTAAGTAATCTATAGCAGATGATTGTTGTACCCAATATGTTTCATTAAAAGGTCCAGGAGATAAATTAGTAGTTGCTTTAAATATTGCCCCATCAAGATACATAAGATCGTTAGTTTGATAAGAAACAAGAGTTGAATATGTTCCTTGGAATGTTTTGTCTTTGGCTAATTCCCAGTTCCAAATGTTACCAGTTGCATCAGTACCATTATTAATAAAATATACACGACCTCGCATATATGTACTATCTGTTAAGTCTTGCCCCGATGCATTAAAAAGATCTAAACTCTTATAATCATTTCCTGCGTGAATAAAGGCTCTATATAATTTATTTGCTTTTCTTATTTTAATATCAGAACCTAAGTAAAATTCACTTACTGCTTCAGGAACAATATATGATTGTACAAGTCGAAAAGAATTACTAGTACCAGTTTCATATACAGTATACATTCCTTGATGTGTTAAAGAACTTGCTGTTGCATCAGAAGTAGCCGGAATACTATATATATTGTCCCAATCGTTGTTTACCGTTGATGGTATATTGGCCGCAACAGGAACGCCTTCAACTATGTTTGATTCATAAAACCAATACTCAAAGTTAGTTGCAAAGCTAGTAGTTGGTACTGGAATATCTATTCCAGAATCTACTACAATTAGTTTTCCAATTCCTTCATCGGCTAATCCTAAAGATTTTTTCTGTGTCTCTCCCATAACACGATTAACTTGATATAGTGGACTTGCATCACCAGGAGTACCTATAAATTCTATTTCAGCATTATTGTTAAACAACGATCCGTTTGACCAGTCTCCAGTAACACCAGTAACAAAAATTGTTGCATCTAATGCATCTCGTTGATAGAAAGTAACTATGCCAGTTGCTTCAGTTGTTACATCTCTAACAGTATCACCTACTCTAGGTTCAAACGGTTCACCAAACAAGTTAAATTTAGTAAATCGAAATTTTATATATCCATCCCATAATGCATCAACAGTTAGTGTTTTATTAAGAACGGCATAAGATAACTCAAGTACAGTAGGATCGTTTGCTAGTAATGTACCGTACCTAGGTAACGTTGGCATGTAAAATTTAAATGTACTTGCTGCTGACAGAGTATCAGTAAGAGCCTTTGGAGCTCTTATAACATATTTGGAACTTAAAAACGGATCTGTTACGCCTCCTGCGCCAGGGAGGCCTTGGTAACTTAATGTTTCTATATAACTTGCAAAAGTATCTTCACTAGATACAGTTGCAGTTTCATAATCTCTAGAATTATAATAATAATTTGTTGGTGTTGAACTATCTGTTACTGCTTCTTGATATATTAATCCACGTCCTTGATCTGATGTGGTTGTAAATACCTGATATGATCCTGGCACTGCTATCATCCAAAAACCGTCATAATAGCTATCAACATTTAAAGTTTCTGAAGGAGCAGCAGTTTCGTATTCTCCTACAAAATCACCTCCATCAAGAAACAGACTATCAGTTTTATTAAAGACTCCTGTTATATCATTAATATATAATCCAATGCTTCCGGCGGCTTCATATGAATATACTACTATACCTGTACCGGTTTGCGTTTTAATTTTTTGACCAACAGTTGGTTGATTAGTAAACGAAGAAATCTTTAATACTGCATCAACTTTCATTAATATTGTATGTTCGCCAGTAAAGAACGATGAACTTAATTCAGGTATTCCTGCTCCAACAAACGGTTCTAAGTCAGTGTAGGTTGCTTGTGATTGATTTGCTATTGTTTTTGTATTCCATTTTAACTTAACAACATCACCAACGTCCATACCTGCATACATAACTTTAGGTGCTTTAATTAACACATGATCTGTAGTTATACTAGTAAAAGGATACTTACCTGTTAATATTACATTAACTTGTGGAGAAGTTTCAGTAGTATTTCCGATTGATTCAATTTGCTGTGCTACTGTAGAAAAACTTGAAAATTGTACATTATCAGATTGTGGAACAATTGCTGTTGTAGATTTCCACAATTTGTTATTATAAAAAACAATGTCATCTGTTACATATGCTGTTGTAGGATTGTACTCTTGTTTATATTTTGTTTTTACTTTACTGGCGCTTGGAGATCCAACAATTAAAAACTTTCCGTCTTCAGATAATGCAACACTTGCACCAAATCTTTGTAAATCAGGATCAGTTAATAGTGCATGCTTAGATTCGTCAAATGCGATACCACCAGTATGATCCTCAGTTACTTTATAAAAATTGTTACTATGTTTTACAATTTCATTAACACTATATTCATAATATCTATAAAACTCAATATATGTAACCGCGTTATCTCGCGGTGCTTCTAACGTTTGTGCTAATACAAGATTTCCGTTTGCAGAAGATCTTCTATATATATAAACTTTGCCATCATCTTCATTAGGTGAACCAACAGCTAATATAGTATTACTAGTGTTTGCTGACATTGATGTTGCAAAATATTCATTGTTAATAGATTTGATACTACTAATATCTTGTAACTTTGAAAATGCTGCTGTGTTTTCGTACACTTTCCATTTATTAGTATCTGCTGAATCTACCCAGAATTTTGATTTTGTTGATGCTAGTTTTTGTGCTATTATGTTTAGTGAAGCTAAGTTAGCTGTTCTTACAGAAACTAGTTTACTTAATCTACCAACACATGTCTCAATATCTTCAACAGGTTCAGTAGTTATAAATGTAATCTTTTCTAAACTTATAGACTTAACTTTAAAAAATGCCCCAATTGCTGCTTTAGCAGTTTGAGCACTTGCAAATGAACTATCTGCAGCATCTAACGTTGTAGAAATTAAATCATAAACTCCAAATATATCATCTTTTAAGATATTTTGTGGCGTTGAATTTAATACTACAGTAAATTCTGTTGCGCCGCCTATAACTTTTTCAACCTTAAAATTAGTGTCTTCGTGTTTATATATATTCCAACTTAACTTATCGTTACCTACCCATATAAGATCGCCTTGATTACAAGTTGAGAAATCAATATTTAATATTGAATCAAAAGTATTAACAATAAACTTTACATCTTCTTGGTCAACGTATCCACTATCTTTAATATATCCTTGTTCTGAAGCAACATACTTTGAGGGGAACGGTGCATGAGTATATTTATTTGGTTTTAAATAAGTTTGGTATGGTTGAATTCGATATATTAAATCTGTCTCTTCACCGGTTATACTTTTTACTAGTTCAATTGGTTGCGGAGACAATCTAAACTGTGATTCATCTAACTTATATTCAACTTCTTCAAATCCTGCAGAAGCACCATACTGTCCTTTTTTAATTGCCCATTCTTCGTAAAATTCTAAACTCTCTTTATCATCATTACCTAGTACATCAAATAGTTTTGTTAATGAATTTAATGTACCTTTGTCCTGAATGAATCCTTGATAAAATTTATACTGACTAACATCGTCATTAATAATATTTTCTAAGTATTTTCTTTTCTGGTACCCGATTAAGTGCTGAGCCATTCGTTGTTGCTCAGCATCAAAATTATCACTGTCTAAGTCATAGAAATCTGCAAATTGGTTTGTCTTATATTCAAAGTTAGGCGTTAACCCAGGAGATGGTTTCTTATCTAATCTATTCCATATGGTTGGATTAAACGTTTCTGTTCCTGGAATCTTTTTACTAGCTGAATAATAAAATTCTTTTTGTTTAACAATATCACCAATGAAATAATCTCTATTTGATTCCCAATTAGTTATAGTTGCCTGATCATAAACAAATCCTTCAATGTTAAGACTACCGTCCCAATTGGTTGTTCTGTAACCAAGTACTTTTATTCGTTCTTGTCTATACCCTGGCTCTGGGTCATAAATTGTATCACTAAACACTGTTTTGTTATCTAGTAATACTACGTGTTCTCTTTGTATTAATGCAAGTTTTATTGCAAATATACCATCAGCAGTATTCTTAGGTCTTAAAATAAACTCATTAGGATCTTGTCGGTCAAGTTGTACAAAATCTTCTGTAAGTTTTTTCCCATCAACTTTAAGAAGTGTATGTCCAACATATGGATCAAAAATATTATCAACTACACTATAAAGTGATTTAAATTTTAATTGTGAAGAACTAGGACTTAAACTTATTAACGTTCCTTCTGCCCAATTATGTAATGTCCAATAAGTAAATTCTTTTGTTGAAGTTTCCCAGTTATCTACTACACCTTCATCTGCTCTATAATTATCAAATACAAATCCAATAGATTCTAAATACTTTCCGTATCCTTGTAAAAAATCTGCTACCTCTTGTATTGTTTTTAAAACAGTACCATATGCTAATTCTAACGGAGCAAAAGTTGCATACTCTCTTCTTAGGATTAATTCTCTGCCGCCAGTTACTGGTAGCTTTGGTAAGGTTGCAAAATTGCTTGCATCAAACGAACCTGCAATATGTTGTTTTGTTACTCTATAAAATTGTCCACTATTTTCAACTGTAGTACCTACTACATACGTACGACCTGATTCAAATTCTAGATAGGGATCTGATGTTCCGCCTATTGTAATTACAGGATCTTTATCTCTTTCAAACGGTACAAAATATTTAAATGAAGGCGCCGAGGTATCATAACCTTTAATTTTATATCCGTTAGATTGCCGTTCTATCATCACTCCACTATAACTAACTATTTCTACTGGAGAGCTTTTGTTAAGAAAGATACTATAATTCTCTTCTGGTACAAAAACATTACCTTCGTTTAACGGTGTTCTGCTATCTAAAATTAATTTAAATTTATTCTTATCAGTATATCCGCCAACCTTAAATCCTATTTGATTCGTAATAGACCTTAACGATGTTTTATAATTTGTGTAACTTAGAACAACACTTGCTGACATATATCCTGCTACATAATTTACTAGCCCAGAAGTAAATGTTTGTGTAGAATCTAAATGCGTATTTGGAAAAACTAAGTTTGATAATTGAATTTGGTTATTATCAGTTTTGTATATAATTTGTTTTGTTAAGTTTCTTACTTGGTTAATTCTGTCAAACCCCGTGGCTAAAACTTTAGATGGTTGACTTAATGTCCAGCTAGTAATTAATGAGAACGGAAATTCACTACTTCTTCTCCAAGCAGTTTCTGTAGGAGCTTCATCTCCAAATTTAAACGAATCATTTAAATTTCCAGAATTAAAATTTTGAGCATAACCCGAATCATTCGGACTTAACAAATTACCATTTTCATCAACTGGAATATGTGTTAATAGACCTGGTCTCTTATATTTGTTTAGAATTTTAATTTTTGTTTTAGGTTCTCTAACAATACCATTTTGAAGATCGTTCCATAAAATTAAATTATCTTTTGTATACGGTGCAGGACCATAAGTTGTTTTCCACCAAGTAGGCATTACTGAAAATCCTACCATTTCCCATGGATGGGTATGAGGTCTGTCAGTATCATATGCTTGACGATATACTGCTCTCCAAAAACCCGGTAATATGGTTCCGTTTGGAGATGTCATTGATGCGTAGTTAAATGTCCAGGAATTAGTTCTATTAAAAAATTTACTATTTGTATAATCAGCATCAACTAAATTAGACCATTGCATAAAATCTGATAACATAGGAGTATCTACTGATGATTTACTAAAATCAGTAGTTCTAAATTCGCCACCTTTAAAATTATCTAAATCAAATAATGAAGTATCATACTTAACTTTTAAATTATTATAAATCCGTTTTTCTAATTCTATTAAAAGATTATCTCTATAATCTTCATAAGCAACTATTATACTTCCGTCGTGTCCTTGTACTACTTTAGTTGGAGTTTGGTATGTATCATCTATGAATATTTCAGGCACAAATGCAGGATATAATCCTAGCTTGGTTGGAGTTGGGGGAACATAACTTCCGTTTGTAGTTTCGTATTCGTAAATGTCAAGTAAATCGCCTTTTACTTTAGTTGCAGTAACTGAACAAAATCCTTCACTATTAAATGTATAATCTTTACCGTGAATTAACTGTACAGTATTTAAATAAACTTGTACTGAATCTCTGCTTGGTGTATTTAAACTAAACACCTTAGTTAATGAAAAGTACTGCTGAGTTGAATCGTCTACTGTATATGTAGTTTTCTTTACAGATCCTTGAGGAATCATATCTGAGAAATAAAACGGCATTGAGTTTATTTTATCTTTGTTTATTTCTACTAAGATTCTATCAACGTGATCTTTAACAGGACCTTCCCAACCTAATTCATTTGCAACTTGTAAAAATAATCTTTTAAATTTTCCGTATTCTTTTCGTGCAAATCGTATCGAAGATATTAAGTTAGAATTTTGATCCAACACACTATACATTGCTAGATTTAATGGTGAACTATGCTTAATAAATTTATTACCAAATTGTGTTACATTTCCTAAATCTCTTAAATTACTTGAACCTGGAAATTTACCTGCAAAATCTGGTAGGTCTTCAACCATACTAGATACGTGACTGTTTACTTCACCTAGTGTAAATTCGCCAATATTATTATTTAATGGGTTTCTTTCTAAGTTACTTGGAAAGTCATAATATCCATTATCATTCTTAACTGCAGCCGACGTTGTTTTAATAACAACTAGATCGCCGTCTGTTAAACTAGTTAATGAAGTGAATGCTGGTGATAAAAATGTAATTGAAGAAAAATTATTAACCGTAGTACCCACTGTGTAATCAATATCTTTAAGTTTTAATTCATTATTTAAAAACACAGTAACAGATAAATCTGCTAATGAAGCACTATCATCATATACATCTATATCAAACACTGAAGTAGAATTATCAAAGACGTATTTTCTTATAACAGGTTGTTTACTGTCAGTTGGTGCTTTTTGCCAGGCGTTTGCATTTATGTATTCAGTTCTATTTGAATAATGTTGAAGAAAAGATACATCTGTATTTTTATAGTATAAATCGTTATTATCTAGATACTCAAATAGTTCATTTAATAAATTAAAATTAAATGTAATATCACCAACGTTTGTTATTGTTCTATATGATAGAACAATGCCAACTTCAGCATCAGCTGTTCCAATAACTCCTTCTTTATAGCTAAAGATTTTGTTACCCGTAAACGTTGAAGAATTATAAATTGTAGTATCACTATAACTAACATTATTCTCATCAAACAAATCAAATAATGGTGCTTGGTTTACTTTAGTTTTTGTTTGTGCTTGTGTCCAAGAAGTTCCATTATAATAATACATTAACCCTTTGTACGTAGTACCTTGAGTAACTAATACTACTTCATTAGACAATGGTTTAGAATATGTTACATCAATTAATGAAATTTGTTTTATAGTTTGGTCAATTTCAATTCCTGGTCCATCAAAATTAAAAAACTTAACTTCAAAAATTCTTCCGTTAACTAATGGGTCTGGATCAGCAGTAAACAAGATCCTCATACCATTAATTAAATCTACACCATCAATATTATATCCTGTACTACCTTCAATAGTAGAAAATACATCTTTAGTATGCGTATCTAAAAGATTAACATTTTCTTTAATACTAGTTCCAAAATTAAATAGTTTTAATCCTGATTCAAATTCAATAATTGGTCGTTTTGCTCTTGCAGACTGATCTACATTAATTGGCTGATTGTTTAATACTGCACTTTGTTCAATAACAGATTTGTGGAACCATCTATTATATCTACTCCATAAATTTCCGTCTTTAGCACTGCGATTAATTAACATGTAATCTCGAACAGTTGGATAACCAATAGCTGTATCAAACGGTTGTCTGTCAAATCCTTGTGCATCAAAATTAATAGCCACGTCATTAACAAACGCACTAGGCACTGTTAATTCTGATTCGTTGATAAGAACAATTTTATCGCCTACACCTTCAACGTAATATTCACCAGTAGCATATTTTGCAGGAGTTACATCACCAATAAAATTAACTTTCATTCCGTTAGTTAAACTAAACCCTGTTCCAGTAGTATATGTTTTCTTTCCTAATATCTCTGCATCAATATCAATAAATGATGCTTCGTCTATATTAGCAACTTTTACTAGTCCTGCAGCATTAACATCGTTATCGGCAACATAGTATAATATACTAGGCGTATCAGCAGTTGGAGTAAATGTTATTGTGCCGTTTTCAGTTCCTTGATTATCAACCCCTGTTGATAATAAAAATGAATCATCTAAATCACGCTTTGATCTAATTGTAAACGGTAGCCCTGGGGTATTAATTTCAAACTTGTATGTAATACCTCTATATAATTTAATAGTTGGATTTTGTGTTAATCCATCTGGAGAGAAAACGTATCCAAAATTGTCGACATTGTCAGCCAATGAAACTGTATAAGTGCTTACTACTTCTGTAGTTTGTCCTCGAACATCTACAACTTGTGGTCCACTTGGAAGCCAATAGTACTCTCTAAAATTAATAAATTTGTCCCAATCAATATGTGGGTTCCAACTATAATATTCTTGTTTATTAGTAATACTATGATCTTTAATCTTTGGATTAAGGCTTGACAGTTGATTCATATAGTCATTGTAATCTTTATAGAATGTTACAGTATCTAAACTATCTTTAATAACAGTAGCTGGTTCAAATTGATAATCTTGTCTGCTAGTTGAAATATCACCAACATAATTATCATCTTTATTAAATGAAGCAGCTGTTTCTCTACCAAAATAACCATTTAATTTTTCAACAGAGCCAGGTTGTATTAATTGATCTAATGTACTAGATAAAAACTTACTATTAGGAACTGTTCTAAAATATCTAGGTAGGTGCTCTTCGCTTTTTCTTTTTGCGTTAGGATCACCGTTTCCACTTTTTTGATTATTATCAAATGCCATTTTTAAATTCTTCCCTTAGGGCTAAACACTTTGTATTCCAGCGGATGCAGCTGATATGCTAGTTGTAACAACTGAGCCTCCTGAAGCTTTGAGCTTGTTTGCTGTTATAGCGTCAATAATAGTAATATTATCAACTGTAGCTGAACTAATAAAAATTTCATCATTTTCAGCTTTAATTTCAAATAGGCTACCAAACACTTGTTCTGATTGTGTAGGTACAATTAAAAATGTTACCACATCTGGAGCAAGTTCTGTCATTACGTAATTTGCCATTTCTGAGAAGAAGAACTTATCTCCAAAGTCCCAGTTTTCAAGTGCAAAATATTCGTTAATTGCTGAAATAATTCTTGACTTAATATCATTATCGTTAAGAACAATGTCTGGATTTTTTACTACTTTAAATATTGCTTGCAAATCTGTTGGTGCCTTTGATCCAAATAGTACTTTGTACTTAACCGGATGATAAATTATTTCATCACTTAATGATTTAATCTTAGCTAGACTGCTGTTATAAGACAGGAACAAAGAATCTGAACTTGCCGGTAACGGTAATTTACTAGTACCATTTAAGTATGCTCTATAATCTGTATCATAACTTCTAGTTAAAATATATGTATCAATAATATTACTAGCACTTGGGTCAATTCTAGAACTATCATCTGCTCCATGCACATAATGGAATGTTAAGTTATCTCTACCTACTCTAGCTCTATAATCAGTAGTTTGAGTTAATATTCCTGTTGTACCATTATAAACTTTAAATACATCAGCAGTTGTAAAATAAAATAATTGTCCGTTAGTGTATGTACTAAGTGCATTTAATAATGATTCGGAACTTAGAATCATTATACCTAATGAGGTTGCACTAACAAAGTTAAAATCTTCAACTCCGTCTGTAGTAGTAAATTTTTGCTGGAATACATACTTTGTTAACGGATTAACAATCTCATTAACTACTGTATCAAAAATATCAGGATCGTCAACTACTCCGTCATCGTCTGTATCAAAAAACGAGATTTCTATTTTTTTACTATCAACATAACCCTCAGCATCTCTATATTCGTCAGTAAGTTCCCAATCGTAATCAACAGTAAATGGATATGCGTTATCAGGCTGTGTGTTTATGTTTAATATACTAATCTTATCTTTAACAATTTTTCCTGTTAGATTATTGTAAATTTTATCCGACGAATCAAAGTAGAAACGTATCTCTTGATCACTTTCAAATATGTATCGCATACCTCTATTTTGAATAGTATATGTTTCACCATTTGTTTTAAATATCAATAACCAACTTGCATCTAGTTGCTGGTTTGAAATATTACCAGTCTTACCTGTGCTAAACTCACTTGCGGTGTTTAAGTTGTTTTCTGTAACAATCCTCCAAGACTGTGTATCTGTATTATATCGTAATCCAAATGTTTTATACGCAAATACTTGATCGATTAATTGTGTTGCGACATCTGCTGCTAATGAAGATGCAAGTCCTGGTCTAATTTCTGCTAATCTAGAGCCCGTTGGAATAATATCATTTAATGATATTGGTCCTGATCCAGTAGTAGCAACTATAGTGCCATCTCCTGTAACGGCAGCTATTTTAACCCACTTATAATCAACAACTCCTTTTTTGCCTGCGTATCCTGTTGTAGAGACTAAATCACTATTAAGGAAACTTTGTCCAGTTGGTGGTAAAAATTTAATTAATGTTTCTGGAACAACTAGCTTTAATATTGATGAAGTATATGTACCTACTTGAGAAGTTATAGATGCTGTGTTTTTAAAATAACCAGTGCTTAGATTAGTAGCTTTAGTAGACTGCGTCCAAGTTATTCCTAAGTCAATTGTAGAAATTTTAGGGAAGTTATTATAATAATAATTTCTTACTTTTTTATTAGTTAATATAGGTTCTATAATATTAACAATTGCGCCTTCAATATCTGTTTTAGTAACAAAACTAAAAGTTGTTTTAGGTTCTAAATTTTCTTTATATAATACTCCATCTGTTCCATATAAACTAGTTCTACTGTACTTTCCAGTAGCATCTATTAAGTCAAAATATCTACTAATACCACTTGATGTTCTATTAACTGACTTTACTTTAATAATTTCTTGACTAACTCCTAATGGTGCTATTTGATAGTCTTCAGCAGTTACCATTCTATTTTGAGTATAATACGTTGAGGGTGCATTTTGTTTAATACTTGCACTTGTTTCACTAGTTGTTGAATTATCAACTGTATATTTTAGTTCATATGTAATTGTTAATGTTTCAATTTTATCTGCGGACGACAAGTAAGGAATTGAAACTGTTATTCCTCTCATATCATCTGGAGTGATAATAACTCTTTGATTTTTGCTTACTCTGTAAAATACACGGAAACTACCTTTTGGTAAATTTCCAAATACACCATCTGAAAATACTAAACTAATTCTATCATCAACTCTAGTTAGTACAGAATAGATATTTTGTATGCTTTTACTTAAACTATTATAAACTACATTGTTACCTTCAACAGCAGCTACTTTAGACCAAAGTTCATTTTCGTTTCCAAACGAGTCTAATTTGTAGAGCCATACATCAGTTTCATTAACATTAGTAGCATCAATTGCAACGACTTGATTTGTGCTAGGACTGGTTATAGTAAACTGTCCTTCATCTATTGACCCTTCTCTAAAATGACTAAAGAAACCAGTATTACTACTTGCATTTCCTCTTCCGTCATCTCGGAATAAAAATGCAAAATTATTACCAGGAAACGGTGCTTCTTCTTGAATAACTTTATCAACTATGTCTGTTGATACAACTTCAAATCTTACTGATCTTCCGTCAACAGATTTAGAAAAACTATAAACCGGAACTTCGTCATTAGTACTAAGCATACGATATTGCTCAGATGGTATTCCTTGCGAAGTATCTTTTTTAATTGGTCTTCCAAATTTTGCATTAGCGGGCAATGTTGAATTAATTACTTTTATAAATTGTTCGTACCAGTCTGGATTAGTAGGGTCATTCCATACTATTGTTTGGTTAGCTAAATTAACATTATTTGAATCTATAATTTCTTCTGAAGTTGTAATACTTTCAACTTTTAACACACCATTGGCTGCTTGATTACGTTTAGGATTGTAAGAAAGCAAACGAGCAAGACGGAGAACTGATTCTCTACGCTCAGCAAGTTCTAAATAATTTTCTCTTGCATTTAAGTCAATACGGAATGAGATATTTTGTCCCATATACGCAATTAGATCAATTAATGCTAGATACTCACTTGACTCGATGTAATCGTTAAAGTCTTCAGGATAGTTTTCCCGAAGGTAATTAATCATTGTACGGCGAAGGTTGTCAAAGTCATAACTTTGAAAATCTGCATTACGGAAAGATTGGTAAACTCGTTTCCAATCCTCTGCTAATAATAATCTATTTTGTCTATCTGTTGCCGACATATCTTACATTCCTTAATTATAACTATTTATGGCATATAGTAAAGTGCGTACATTAAAAACTAAGACTTTAAAAAGCCTGCATCTTCGTCAAATCTCATCCTTAGGGTTTCTGAAATGTTAAACGGAAGATACGTTATAGTACATTCTATTTGTATGCCTTTTTCATATTGGTCAATTAATATACTATTAACATTAGTCCTCGGATCGCTATTAATAATCTTAGTAACATTTTGTGTAATTGCTTCTTTTAGCGACTCAGTTAAAGGTTCAAATAATGCGTCCCATATAATTGTGCCAAATTCAGGATTACTAAGTTTTTCTCCTTGGCGAATATGAAAATGGTTTATTAAATCTTGCTTTATTAATGATATATCATATAGACTAAAAGTAACGTTGTCAGGATTTACTGTACTCATTCCTCTGTAAGATGTTTTAGAGGTAATTGTTTCTATCCTATTATTACCAGGAACAGTGATTTCTGAATATATTTTTTTCTCTATAGTGCTCATAACGTATTTACCTTATTTTTAATCACCTGCAATTACGTCCGGACTGCCAGAATTTGATGCATTAGGAACCCAACTAGCGTGTCCGCCAGTTGCATCACCTTTTCTATGAATTGCTATATTGTTTACAAATACAGTTCCGCTACCTGCAACAGCAGGATCGCCACAGCTAGTAGTATCACCAATACGAACAACTTTTGCGTTGTTAGCATATACATCAGGAGATCCTACAGCATACGCCGTTTGATGGAACGGACTTGGTGAAGGACTTGCATGTCCAATATGTAAATCTAATCCTACTCTAGTTACTTCAGGCATTATGTTGGTCCAACTTGTTGATTATCAGGAGTCCCTTTTCCAGAAGTAGTTGTACTAACTTTACATAATTTTTTTGTTGTATCATTATCAGTAGCTTGTTGATTTGATGTTTTAACAGTTTTAAGAACTGTTGGAGATGTTGTACCTTTAGCTTTTGTATCCTTTGGTTGCACTATATTTGAAGTTTTTTTATTGCCGCCATTAGCAACGTCAGTACTACTATTACTTGCTATATTATCTGTCTTTTCTGGAGTATGTTCTGCTGGATCATAATTTTCATGTCCTGCCCAAGGTTCCGCTTGTGGTGATCTAAATGGTAGATTTGCTGTTTCGGCTGTTGCAGCTGTTGCAGCTGTCGGGCCATTCATATCGATTTTATCTGCTGTTTCAAGATGATGTTTACTTTTAAGATGAAGTGATTTTGCTACTGTAATTTTTCCATCATATCCTGCATTAATTTGCCAATCAAATTCACAAGTTTGTCTAATATCATTACCTGCTTTTATATCAAAATCTTTTCCGGCATTTTGTCTAATATCAATACCGGCTGTAAAGTTAATGTCTCGGGCAGCAGTAAAGTTAATGTCCCTGTCGGCAGTTACATTATAATCATTTTCAGTATGCACACTTACACTGTCTTTTGCATATATGTCAATCTTTCCGTTAGATGTTAATTCAATCCAAGTAGTACCTTTAGCGTTACCAATGTAAATTAAATCTTCACTGTTGTGCAATAGTATTTGATGGCCAGTTCTTGTTTTTAATCGAATTAATTCATTTTGTGGTATTGTTGGGTCACCAGTTTTTTCTTGTTCTTCTACTGACGCATAATCCGATGCTGTTGTTCCTGCATGTCCTTTACGCAAATAACTAGCATCTCCGTCATCCATAACAAACGATGATCCGCCTAATCTACTTGTAGCAATTTGAGTTTTACTACCTGCATTACCGTATCCTGTCTTTGGAGCGCCTTTGCGCCTATCATAAGGTCCAGGAGTACTCATTCCAAATACCATACTTGGTAATTCTCTTCTTACAGTTGATGACGACAATCCCCTAATATGATCTTCTATTAATCCACTAGTTTTTAATACTGCACATGCATCCATATCACACGGTTTAATAAACTTTGTTGTATCTTGTCCTTTATGTTTAGGTAACTTTTTATTATATTCTCCAACAGGAAGACGTTTTGTCTTGTCTTCTGAATTAAATGTTGTTCCGGCTCTTCCAGGAATTTGAAAATTCATATATTCATCTGGAACACATCCTATCCAATAACCATTGTCATGATTACCTTCAACAAATATTACTAATACTAAATTTCCAATATCAGGAGGTACTGCCCACATTCCATAACTTTGTTGTGAGTTTGAAAATCCTTCATTAGCAGTAGTGCCGTTAAAAGGGGTAACACCGTAAAATCCAGGCAAGTATTTTACTTGTGTTGTTTGTCCTGCTGCTTCTGTATTGTTGCCTTCTTCCGTTAAGTATAATATTTCAACTTCTAGCCCGCCCATATATGTTGTGTCAAGGTGACTAACTATTCTTGCAAGAAAAGGGCCAGGATTTCCTGAACCGTGATTGATACTACTAGTTCTTGATAATTTTGACGACATATTAATCTAATCCTTCGTTAGTTGTTGCTAGTAAATTTAGCATATTATTTTAAGTAGAACTATTTTCATTTTTATCTACTTTGCTGATTGGGCCGCCGTCAATATACTTCTGTGTGTTTGAAGATGCTGTATCATCAGGAGGAGTAATCTTTAATCCACTACCGCCAAATGCATCTAACTCTTTCTCTTTTTTAGCTGCATTTTCCGTTGCTGCCTTCTCGTCTTGATTACGTCGTCTAACTAAAGTTAAAGTTTGTTCAAATTTTCCACCCATAAATGAACTCTTAACTTGAAGACATTGATAAAGTCCGCTAAAAGATTTAGCTGGAGCAGATATTCCTCCAAATTCCATCCATCCATTATCTCCAATGTCAAACGGCGTTCTAAAATTTAATACAAGATCAACTTCTGAAGATTGGTAATCAACACTTCCGTCTTTAGTCATGTTTATATACTCAGTTTGTTCAGCAGAATAATTTCCTACTCCGCTATCACCTAGCCAAAACGGATCTCCCCATATTTTTAAATCAACTTCTAGTAAATCTGCATCACTATTTAATATTGCAGAATTAAAATCACGAGCAACTTGTGTTTCAGTCCATTCTTGACCGCCACCGCCGGTTTTTGTTACTAATTTTTTAGCTTCTTCTATTACAGTTGCTGAACCTTCTGACGATATGTCAGTTGACCCTGCGTTTAGTTTATTTGGTGATTCTGATGTATTTGCCGTTGTTTTAGCACCCTGTCCTACAATTTTACTGTCTTTTGAATTTTGTCCTTTTTGAGCTCCAATTCCTACATAAAATGCGTTATTAAATGCTAAGTCAAAATCTATTACATCTTTATTTTTACCAGTGTAGATATAATTGTATTCTTTTGCAGCGTGAGATTTTAATTCTTTCATTCCTGGTGTACGCTTAGTTACTGACGCAAAACGAGATGCATTTACTTTAAAAGGAACTATCCTATATACGTAAGTTTTTGGATTTTGACCAGTAGCATCAACTGTTTTTGGATCAGCAGCCTCATATACCTGAGATTCAACTTTAAACCAATCAACCATATTTTGCGGATCTGGGTTGTTTAGTCTACTTTTTATATCTCTTCCCCAATCGCTTGATAATAGTATCTCTTCAATAATATCTTGTACCTTTGTGCCTGATGTAAATTGAAATGATCGTGTTGTAGTTGGTTCTACTGTTTTTGCTCTACATACTACTCCTTGACCAGCATCACAATTATTAGCATCTACTTGTGGTTTAACTCCTTTATCATTTGCAGATTTAACAATCTTTGATTGACCTATTTCGTTTATATTAAGAGGATTTTCTGCGTAGGTTCTAATTGATTCGCTTACTTCATTTCGTTGTATTGTAATTCCTTGAAGAGTCTCTATAGTTTTATTAAAAGATATTGGAAATGTACCATTATTTAATCCTGAAATACTTGTAAAAAGTTCTCGTTTTCTTTCAGGACTTAGTGTTTTTGTGTCACCTTCTTTTGGAACAGAACTTGTTGCTCCAGTTTTAGTTTCACTAGGTTCACCTAATATTGCTTCATTTTTACTACTGCGTTCTTTTGGGAACATTATAATATATTGATCAACTTTATTAGTTTGTTTTGCTTCTTTACTCTTAAGTAATCTAGTATTTAAAGTTGTTGATAAACTTTTAGCTCCAGACTGTAATATTTCTTGTACAGTATTACCAGTTAAATTTAAATCGGTTTTAGCTGCTTGAGTTTGGTCTCCAAACGATAAATCATCATGTTTTACATATGTTACATCATATGTGCTACCTTGTTCTGTAACATTAAATGAACTTTGAAGAATATGAATTGGAAAATATCTTGTTGCTTGCGAAGCAGTACTTATGTTTCCATTATCGTCCCATCCTTTAAAATGCACTGACAACATAAATGGTGCATCTATATAATTCTTATAACCGCAAGTTAACGCTGCAATTTGTAATGTTTCATAAAACATACCCATGCTATACGGTTCAAAGATTTTAAAAGAGCCACCAAGAGCATCAGCTTGTTTTGTTCCTTTATTATGAGTAAGAACCGAGTCTATTTCAATGTCATCAATATAAAATTCAACAGCTCCAGCTGCTTCATTAGCGGTTAATACTTTTGCCGAACCTGATCCTCCAGAACGACAAATAATATTTTTAGGTCCTCTTAGTCTGTACGTAGAATCTGGTCTATTTAATTCATCAAGTGTTAAACAAGATAACGTCCATATATAAGTGAAAGAGGCATATTTTTCTAATACGTTTGGCCAAGGAGGAGAGGCTGCGCCTGTTTTAAACACATGACTAAATGCATCTAATCCCAACGGATCAGATATTAAAGAGTCTGCTACTGTTTTTATTGATCCAAGTTTTGAAGCTATTGCTCCTTCTAGTTCAGATGGTATTCCTTCAACTGCACTTTTAAGTCCATTAATATTAATATTAGACGAAGTTACTATAGACTTTGCGTTTTTAACAAGGTTATCAGCAGAAGTAACTGCGGTGCCAGCAAGGGTTTTTATCTTGCTTCCTATAATGTTAGTTAATCCTGGTGGCATATTATCCTCCTAAGGATTCAGTTAATCTTGAACCCTGAGGAAGGTATATTTGTGTACCTACAGTCATATCATAAACTGGATCTTTTAATGTATTCATATTACGTTGAGCAAAAACCCACCATAATTTAATTGATCCGTATAAGTCATAAGCTAATAAATCAGGCCTATGTCTATATTGAGATTCAATAGTGTATAATATATCATCATCATATGCAGGTATTGGTCTAATTTTTAAAAACCCTAAATATTGTCCATTAACTATTGTAGTATTAGCATAAGGACTTTCGTTACCATAACTAGCCATTATAAAAATCCATCTCCGTTAATAATACTATCGCCAGCAATAAATTTATCTAAACTAAACTTTGCTACCTTGCGTCTGCTGTATATTGGTTGACATGTTACTGAAATCATACTTGAAAGAGGAACCCAAGTACCGTTTGGTCCAATGTCTACTCTCATATAATCAACATCTGGTTCTAAGTTTACTGTAAAGTTTGTAATTATAACCGGAACCTTAGGAAGAATATAATCTCCATATCCTGTTAACTTAACTACAGGAGGAGGTGATCCTTGATTACTAGTTTCGCCGTATGCCATTTTTGTTACAGACCGTAAATATTGTACTACAGCAATCCAATATGCAGCTTCTACAGCATTTTCTATTAAAAATGCTCCTGAAATAAGCATTGCTTTCGGATCCGAGTTCTGGTATGCAAAATAAGGATAATTACTATGTACAGGGGTAACTTGTTGATAGCTGGCATCGTGCTGCATCATTAATTGTGGAGTGTATGGAAATATTAAACCGTTTGTTTCTATTAAAGGTTGTAACAAAGGACTTGACATAAAACTGCCAGGTGGAAGACTTAATCTAACTCGCCAATCATGTTCAGCTGATGATCCCCAGGATCCGTCAGTAAAACTTTTGCTTCTTGGGTTTGCTCCAATTAATAAATTTACCATACGAGCTGCTTTGCCGAACCCAGTGTCTGATAAAAAATCTGTTACATTTTGTTTAACAGAATTAAGAGCACCAAGTGCTCCTGAGGCTACATTTAAATTAGCACCACCAACAAAGGATGCAACATCTTTTGAAGCACCGTTTGCTAATTTAGTTGCTGTTGTTCTTACCGTTTTTAACATTGCTGACGACATATTTTGGTTACTCCTATACATTATTTAGTTGACAAAGTTAAGTACATAGTTTATAATAGAGTATAACCTGGAGATAAAATGAGAAAAGTAAATTATTTAAATAACAAAGACATACTGAAGGAAATACACAAGTCAAAGAGTGTATTCAGTAGTTACACAGAACCAACGTTTCACCAATATGATATAATTTTACCTACTATAGATAAGATTAATATACGTACTATTGCTGAAGCTAAACGAAATAAAGCTAAAAGACTAGGCCTAGAAGAATACGATCAGAAGAAAAAAGATGGTATTAAGGTAAAACTTGCAGAATGTGAAGTAGATTATAAGAAGATAACAAAAGAAGAGATAATTTTTAGAATTATGTCATTTGAACACATTCCGGAAGAAAAAGGTAGAAAGAAAAATCCTAAGACTGTAGCAGATACTAGAGTTAAACTTAACTTTCCACCGTATCAACACTATAAATTCAACGAAGAAGGTGAATTAATAGTAGTTGGTAAGTCACACTGGACTGGTGGTATGGAAAATGGTTACTTTTCTAAAAGCGAAGGACAAGCTACTGCTACACTTGCTAATATGTGGATTAAGTTATGTGAACGTTATGCTACAAGAGGAAATGTACGTGGATATACATATAACGATGAAATGAAGGGTCAAGCAATACTACAACTTGCACAAATTGGATTACAGTTTGACGAATCTAAATCAAATAATCCATTTGCATACTATACTGCAGCTGTAACTAATAGCTTTGTTCGAGTTATTAACTTAGAAAAACGTAATCAAAATATTAGAGATGATATATTAGAACAAAACGGAATGGATCCTAGTTATACTAGACAACATGCCGGAGAATGGGAAGCATATATGAAACGAGAGTCGGCAGCTAGAAACAAAGAAAATACGTAAAATCTCTTGACTTTAATAGACAACGATACTATAATAAATTATAACGAAAGTAAGAGGAATAACTTTGTTTAAAAAAGCTGCGGTTTTTACCGACATCCACTTAGGTTTAAAAGGTAATAGTAAGGTTCATAACGACGATTGCGAAGATTTTATAGATTGGTTTATTCAAAACGCAAAAGATAACGGTTGCGAAACTGGAATATTTTGTGGTGACTGGCATCATAACCGAAATAGTTTAAATCTTACTACTATGGATGCAACAATACGGTCTATGGAGAAGCTCGGAGCAGCATTTGAGCAGTTTTTCTTCTTTGATGGCAATCACGATCTTTATTATAAAGATAAACGAGATATTAACTCAACTGCATTTGCTAGGCATATTCCTGGTATTACATTTATTGATAAGATTACTACAATTGAAGATGTAACTATTATCCCTTGGCTAGTTGGGGAAGAATGGAAAAAGATTAAAGATATAAAAAGTAAGTATATCTTTGGACACTTTGAACTTCCATCATTTTATATGAACGCAATGGTTCAGATGCCAGATCATGGAGATTTAAAAGCAGATTCTTTTAAGAATCAGCAATATGTGTTCAGCGGACACTTTCATAAACGCCAACAACAAGGAGTTATACATTACTTAGGTAATGCATTTCCGCACAACTATGCAGATGCATGGGACGATGACCGCGGAATGATGATTCTTGATCGAGAGAAAGACAAAGCTCCTGAATATATTAATTGGGACGATTGTCCAAAGTATAGGACTGTTAAGTTAAGCCAACTGTTAGATCCTAAGCAAACTATTATTAAAAGTAAAATGTATCTGCGTGTTACTATTGATGTTCCTATTAGTTTTGAAGAAGCTAGTTTTATTAAAGAAACTTTTATTAATCAACACATGTGTAGAGAGATTTCACTTATCCCACAAAAACAAATTGAAGAAATATCTACAGAATTAGATATTCAGCAATTCGAATCAGTTGATCAAATTGTTGCAGGCGAAATAGCCGCAATTGAAAGTGACAACTTTAATAAAAAAACCCTTATGGACATTTATAGCGACTTATGATAGAAATTAAAGACCTTACCGTCAAGAACTTTATGAGTGTTGGTAATCAAACACAGGCTGTTGATTTTAATCAGCAACAACTAACCTTAGTATTAGGTGAAAACTTAGATCAAGGAGGTGATGATAGTGGAAGCCGTAACGGTACTGGTAAAACTACTATCATTAATGCACTAAGTTACGCATTGTACGGCCAGGCGCTTACAAACATTAAACGTAATAACTTAATTAACAAAACAAACTCAAAAGGTATGTTAGTAACTTTACATTTTGAGAAAAATGGCGTTAACTATAGAGTTGAACGAGGACGCTCTCCAAACATTCTTAAATTTTACGTTAATAATACCGAACAAGAGATGACTGATGAGTCGCAGGGCGATAGTCGTAAGACACAAGAGTACATTAATGAATTACTAGACATGAGTCATGATATGTTTAAGCATATTGTTGCACTTAACACATATACTGAACCGTTTTTGTCAATGAGACAAAATGATCAACGTGCTATCATTGAACAGCTACTTGGTATTACTATCCTGAGTGAAAAGGCAGAAGCCCTTAAAGACCAAACTCGTAATACTAAAGAATTGATTCAAGAAGAAACGCTAAAGATAAATGCTATTCAATCTTCTAATGAAAAAATTAGTGCTACAATTGAAAACTTACAAGGAACCCAACGTGCTTGGCTTGCTAAAAAAGATCAAGATGTAAAAAAGTTACAATCCGGAATTGATGAGCTAGAACATTTAGATATTGATGCAGAACTTGAATCCCATGAACAATTAAGTAATTGGACTAAGCACAATAACTCTATTTCGAGTCTTAAAAAAGAATTAAGCACATTAGAACCAGCACTACAACGTGCAGACAAGTCTGTTGAAAAAGCAAATAAAGACATCGCAGATTTAGATGATGCAACGTGTTATACATGTGGGCAAGAGCTACATGTAGACAAAAAACAAGAAATTTTAACTAAAAAAACTAAAGAACTAGACGATGCAACGAAATATGCTGCAGAAATTAATGTAAAGCTATCTGCTGTTGTAAATGATCTACATGACATTGGTGATATTAACGGAAAGCCTACTACATTTTATGAAACAGCTAAAGAAGCGTATGCACATAGACAAAATGTTGAAAGTTTAAAGCAAGCATTTGCTGGTAAAGAACAAGAAATTGATCCTTATCATAAACAGATCAACGAATTAAATAATAGTGCTATACAACAAATTGACTGGAACGTTGTTAATCAATTAACTAGCTTCAAAGATCATCAAGAATTTTTATTAAAACTATTAACAAACAAAGATAGTTTTATTCGTAAGAAAATTATTGATCAAAACTTAGCATACTTAAATAACAGACTTACATACTTCTTAGATAAGTTAGGACTGCCACATCAAGTAGTATTTCAAAACGACTTAACTGTTGAAATTACTCAGCTAGGTCAAGACTTAGACTTTGATAACTTATCAAGAGGAGAGCGTAATAGACTTATACTCGGTATGAGTTTTGCATTCCGTGATGTTTGGGAAAGTTTATATCAAAAGATTAACTTATTGTTTATTGACGAATTAATTGATAGCGGTATGGATACCGCTGGAGTAGAAGGAGCACTTGCTGTTCTTAAGAAAATGGGTCGCGAAGGTGAGAAGAATGTATATCTTATTTCACACAAGGACGAACTTGTAGGGCGTGTTAATCATGTGATGCGTGTTATTAAAGAAAACGGCTTTACTAGTTACGAAAACGACATTGATATTGTAGAGTAGGTAAAAATAAATGGAAGATGACGTTCATGATCAATTAACTAAGGCATATTTAGAATATTTTAAAATAAACGATGCCTTCGAAGCACGTCTTTCTTATAGAACACATGCTGCAAGTCGTAAATGGTTAAGAGAAATTCGTAGATTAGCAAAATTACGCATGGCGGAAATACATAACGACTTTAATATCAAGAAAGGCCGTGTTAAGTAGACAATACCGGTAAGTACAGTATGCAATGGACTTACTGCGGAGAAGAAGTAATAGAATTACCTAAAGACTGTGAAGGCTTTGTATATTTAATTACCAATCTCACTAACAATAAAAAATATATAGGCAAGAAACTAGCAAAATTTAAAACAACTAAACCACCACTTAAAGGCAAGAAAAACAAAAGACGCGGAACTAAGGAAAGTGACTGGCGAGACTATTGGGGATCATCAGATCATTTAAACGCAGACGTTTTAAAATTAGGCAAAGACAAGTTTACTAGAGAAATATTACATTATTGTCCTAGTAGAGGCGTATTAAGTTACATAGAGGCAAAGGAACAGTTTGATCGACGAGTACTTGAAACAGATGAATACTATAACGGTATCATTAATGTACGAGTAGGTTGTTCAAAAGTTCTTACAGAACATTTAAAAAACTCTTAGGCAAATCAATACAGCACATAAGGTTAGCGGGCCAGTTTAATACTTCCGCTGTGGAAAAAGCTCTCGTATAGAAGCACACGCAACATATTGATTGACTCACCAGAGTGAGGAAGCCATCAAACAAATTGGGCTTACAAGTTGATATAGATTGATTGCTGTCAGTCAAAAAACACAACATAGTTTGTAAAAACCCTTTAGCACTAGGAACGAAGCGGGGGATAGCTGTAAAAAGCGATGTCGGTGTAGGTTGGGAAAGATTAGAGCCCATCAAACTTGTGTATAATAAATACCTACTTCCAAGTCTCGGCTGTGACGAACTCACATAAAGTTTTGAGATTAGATGGAACCGTAACAGGTTCCGTCTGACTGAAACAATCTACATAAAGCTAACACAATGTTACTACGTAACATTGCTTTTAATCATTTAAATTAAATAAATTAGTTTGAGCGTTAGCGATAAACTTAATGAGCTTTAGCTCATTATTATTAAATAACTAATGAAGATCAGGATCTCTTCCAAAGCCTGATTTAATTGTTGATGTGTTAACTGTTTCGTAAAAAAACTTGCATTCCGGATGGACTGTCTTAAATGTTTCTATAGTTGGTTGGATTTCGTCATAATGATAGACACGACCCATCGAAATTATAGAGTTGTCAAGTGGATTTGACTTAAATATGTTATAATGTGTATTCATGGTAAGATTATTTAAATATATATAGTCGACATAAATACTACTAGTTAATAGAATTGGAAATACTATGCAAGTACGTGAAATTACAGAATCAAAACAGCAATTAGATGAATGGTTCTTTGTACCTGCAATGTTATTAGGTGCTGCTAAATTCATTGCCACTACAGCTGCTATTGGAGGAGTTGTGGTCGGAGTTCCAATGGCTCGACAATGGCTATCAACACTAGAAGCAAACAATTGGCAACCGCCAAAAGGATTTATGCCGGACAAGACTCAAATAACACTTGACAAAACCCATAAAGATTTTCCTGGTAGAGCAATCTGGAGTGATTCAAAACAACAATGGTCATTAGAAAAAGAACAAAATGGAAAGTGGGTTGCTGCTGATTCTATAAAACAGCCAATTGTCAAAACACCAAGCGTCAAAACATCACTACCTAGTTCGGTTGATATTAAACCCGGATTGTTAGTTGACGGTTACAAAACATTTAATGTAGTTGATCAAGATGGTAACGTAATCAAACGATTTAATGGACCTTCAGCTGAAGCTAATGCTAATACACATAGAGATGAACTTAAAAAAACAATAGAAAAAGAAAAAACTAAAGTTAAACCTAAAGTTAAACCAAAAGTTAAATTTGTTTTAGGTGAAGACGCTATTAAGAAAGCATTTGCAACAAAGACTGTTGTATTTAACGACAGAATAAGTCTTTTAAGAAAGATATCCGAACATGCTGACACTTTAACTCCTAATAATAACAAGACAAAGCAATTTAAAGTTTCTGGTCAAAATCTAAAAGAAAAAATAAGGTTTGAAGAAGGCAAAGCTGGCGGAATTGTAAAGAAGACTATAGCAGTTGCTAGTCAAATTGCTGGTCCACTTTTGAAAGTAGTTGGATGGGCGATGCCAGCTTACATACTTATTGACGCTTATATATTGAGATATCATTACATATGGAAATTAAACGGCGGTGATAATTATAAAAAAGGAAAATATCCCCTAGGTGATGGTGAAACATATACCTCAGCCAAATATGACAGAGACATAGTTGAGTTAAAAGCTATTCTCCAAACTGCTATTGCAGCCTATCTTTTCTGGATAGGAGGAGCGGCAATAGTAAAAGGTTTAGTTACACTTTTTTGGAGAGTACCAAAGTTTGCATTAGGCTTTAATAAAAAAACTGCTATTGAATTTGCAAATCCAAGAAAGAAGATAAGCCTCGCATGGAATGCAATTAAACTTTCTATACTTGCTGGTGGTGGGTACGCAGCATTTGCACAACCAGATATGGTAAATGGAATAGCAAAACAATTTGCAGATATTTTAATGAAAAGAGAATTACTTGGCAGCGATGGCAAAGCAGCAGCAGAAAGATTAATAAATTACCTTGCTAATGCACTTATGGGCGATGAAGAGTTCTATCGAAAGTTTTTAATAATGACTGGATGGGGAAGTGATAATGATAACAAAAATCAAAAACTAAAAAAACAAGCCGGCGGAAGTTGGAAGGATAAATCAGAAGTTAAACCAGAAGTTGGCGGAAGTTGGAAGGATAAATCAGAAGTTAAACCAACAGTTGGCGGAAGTTGGAAGGATAATAGTAGCAATAGTAATAGCAATAGCAATAGCAGTAGCAGTAGCGGTAGCAAGTTCTACAAAGGAATGCCATTAGACGTCCCAGCCTGGTAATAATAAATTTTAAAGTATTGGCATTCCGCTATTTTTAACATTTTCAATATTAGTCATTATTATTTTATTCATCACACCAAAGTCTTCTAAGTCAGTATCATGTAATAAAATATGAGAATCAACACCGCCACGCATATACCAACATAACTGATACACTTCGTGTTTTATACTTTTGATCTCGTTTTCTAATTCTTTGGCTAATTCTGAGAGATCAGAATCTGTAGTTCTAATTAGCCTTGAGCGAAAAAATTTGAATAGTCCAACTCTATTTCTAAATCTGCTTTATGACCACAGGATGCACAAACAGTCTCTGTTGGTGGAATAGAAAATGCTTTATTATTAGCAACAAGTAATTCCTCAGCTCTTGTAAAAAACTTTTTATCTGCATTTTTTAAAAAATTAGAAATAGCATCAAAGTTTGTTTCTTCTTCACCTTCAATAGTAACTTTAGCAATTGCTGTAATTACTGTACTCGATCTTAAATTAGCTAATTCGTCATAAACTTTTTGTGATTCTTGAGCTCTTTCATCTTCATCTGTTATATTAGGAATAGTTTGAAGTAATCTTCGTTGTGCTTTAAAATTAAATTTATTAATTTCATTTAGCTCTTTAAAATTTAAAGGACGAATATCAAATTTAATATTTTCTAGTTCAAAATTGTCAATAAACGTTCCACCGGCAAAATGTCCAATCATAGTTTGTATACTAATTTCATAGCTATTATCTTCACTACATTCAACACAAGTACTATCCATGTTAAAAGTTTCGCCATAACTTGACATACGAATTGCACTTAGTATAGTATAGATATCTGTCATAGGAATTTCCCATGGATTTTTAATACTAGGAATACAATTTTTAATTATACTAGCAGTAGCATTTCCACTTAACAACGCATCTGGAGTTTTAGTTCCAATTTCGTCACTAGCAGTCATACTAAACACGTCTAAGTCTTCATGTGCGGTTAAAGTTCCAGGAGCATACCATCGGCCTTTACTTGGTAGGTCTATAGACTGCTTTGGCTGTCGTTGATATTTTGCTAATGGTGATGGCATATTTGTTCCTTGCTAAATAGTATAATAGTACAAGTATTTAGTAGTGTCAAAGTGTATGATTTGTATATGTGGCTCTAAATATTAATTAAGGATATATTATGCCAGAAGGTACAGAAAATGTTGAAAGATTAGGCGAAGAAGCAAGAAAAGCTAAAGATAATTTAGCCACTTTTGCTGCACAGCTGGGGCTAGGCAAACCTTCAATATCAGGAGCAGTTAAGAGCTTTGGCAAATTAGGTGCATCTGCTAGTACAGCTGCTAAATTTTTAGAAAATCAAGTTGGACAATACCAAACTTTAACTAAATCTGGAATACATTTCGGAGGCAGTTTAGAGAAGATGATGCAAGCCTCAACAGCTGCAGGTCTTAGCATAAAAGAAATGACAGGGTTAACTGCGGCTAATAGTGAAATGCTTGCAGGATTTGGTGGAACAGTTGACACTGGTGCGGCTATGTTCTTGATGAATATGAAAAAGATGCGAACGTCTGGCAACCAATATGGTATGGAACTTAGAAATATTGGCTTAACGCACGAAGAAATCGGCGAAGCTATGATGCTAACAGCACGTATGGAGATGATGTCAGGCAAAAAAGCAGGTGCTAACCAGGCTAGTCTGCAAGAAAGAACAGCAAAATATGCTAAAGACCTAGACCTGCTATCAAAATTAACTGGTAAAAGTGCTGATGCATTGAAGAAAGAACAAGCAGCATTACAAAGACAAGGTGATTATAGAGCAAAGATGATGGGTAAAGATCCAGTAATTGCGGCTGAACTACTTGCAGCATCTTCTGAAGCTGCAGCACATGGATTTGATGATCTATTTAAAGATATGATGATTAAAGGCAGAGCATCACAAGAGACTGCATTGAAAGCTGGTATGTCACCTAAGTCAATGGCTTTGATGAAGAAAATGTACGATGCTATGGAATCTGGTAGTCTAGAAGGTATTAAATCAGCAAGAGCAAACTTAACCGCAGCAATGATACAAGACAAAATGAACAACCGACAGTTGGCTATTCAAGGAAATACTACTAAAGCTACAAGTGTTGCAGCTTCGATGTACGCAGATTCAACTGAAGCAGCTATGAAAATACAGTCTGAAGTAGCATACAAGCGGAGCAATAATGAACTAGGTTCATTAAAAGAAACGAATGATTTTATTGCTCAAAGAACTAAAGAATTAAAGGCGAAGGCTAAGAAAGAACAAGACGACCAACTAGCACTAGGAAAAGATAAAGGCGGAAAGACGGATGTGCTGACAGCAGTATTAAGAGGACAAGAAGACTTAATAACTGCGGCAGCAGGTGTACAAAAAGACGTTACTACTAGAATATATAGAGAAGCATTTGGTCCAATGTTGAAAGAATTAGGAAGCTATATTTCATCAAATGTACCCGTACAAAAAGGAGCAAGAATAGCCACTGATGCAGCGTTAGGAACACTTGGTCCAAAAACTATTCCAGGTTCAGCAACTACAGACCAGATAAAATCAATAATAGATACATTAAATATTAAGGTTAATAGTGGAGATGGAGCTGCAAGTGAAAGTTTACTTGCAATTCGAGATTTACTTAACGATGACAACACCATTAAAGACCCATCCTTAAAAGGTCAAACAGAGTTAACAACCGCACTTAATAGGGCAACGTCACAAGCCAACCAATTAGCTATGCCTAGAATAAAAGGTAACACAAAGGTTAATCCAGACGATAATTTTAATTATAACAACGGTACTCCAGGAATTTCTAATGCTATGAAAGGACTTACTTCCTTTGCATCAGCAACACTAGATTTTGGCAAGAAAACAGCAGTAAATTTACACGGTAACGAACTTGTAATGACCCAAGCACAAGCAAAACAATTAGATGAGGGCATTGCTAAAATACGTTCAGTCCTTCCATCATCAAATAATTCTAAAACAGGTTCAGCCCTTCCAACAGAACAGTCGTCATCTGGCGCCAGTAACGGCTCTGCATCACGTCAGGGCAACATAAGTAATATTAATAATGCATCTCAAGATGATAGAAATAATGCATCTCAAGGTGGTGCAAATATGGCAGAGGCTCAAGAAGAGATGAAAAAAATGTTTTCTAAAATGTTAGAGATACAAGATAAAGGACCATCTTCAGAAATATTTGAAGATATGGCATCAAATATGAAAATGGCAGCTAGTGGCATCGGAAGCCAATTATTAGAACAGAAAAATTTAGCTAAGGTTACAAAAAACTTAGGCAGTTTAGGAAATGCGTTTAGCAGAGGAGTTTTCACTAGATGAGTTGGAAAAAATACTTTACACCAGTAACAACTGAAGATAACACAACTGGAAGTTATTCGCCATTTAGTAATAGGAACACAGGTTCACAACCTGGACCTGCACGTACTAATTACAGTTCTTATCTACCCGATGTATACGTCGGAAGTCCAAATCGTGTAGAACGTTACGGTCAATACAACACTATGGACAACGATTCAGAAGTTTGTGCAGCTCTTGATATACTTGCAGAATTTTGTGCTCAGGAAAATAAAGAAAACTCAACTAGTTTTAGGTTTGAATTTAATAAAAGTGCAACTAATAGCGAAGTAACTATTTTAGGACAGTACCTACGGCAATGGAGTAAATTACAAAATTTCCAAACTCGCATGTTTAGAATTATGCGAAATGTGTTTAAGTATGGCGATGCATTGTTTGTTAGAGATCCTGAAACTAAAAAATGGTTTCATATTGATCCTGCTAAACTAACAAGAATTATCGTTAATGAAAGTGAAGGCAAAACACCTGAGCAATATATTATTAAAGATTTAAACTTAAACTTTACTGAAATGGTAGCAACTACACCGCATATTACTAATGGAAACATTACAGGTGGAGGCAGCGGATATCAAACTGGTGGTGCTAGAGGAATGATCGGAAACGCTCCACAGCAAGCAGGTTCTAGATTTCAAACTGGTGATGGCGAAGTTGCTGTTAACGCTGAACACATTGTACATCTTAGTTTAAGCGAAGGCTTAGATAATAACTTTCCGTTTGGTAATAGTTTACTTGAAGGTATATTTAAAGTATACAAACAAAAAGAGTTACTTGAAGATGCAATTATTATATATCGTGTACAACGTGCACCGGAACGTAGAGTATTTTATGTTGATGTAGGTAATATGCCAACACACCTTGCTATGCAATTTGTTGAAAGAGTTAAAACAGAAATACATCAAAGACGTATTCCAAGTGCAACAGGCGGCGGTGCAAATGTAATTGATAGTTCATATAATCCTTTGTCAATTAACGAAGATTATTTCTTTCCACAAACTGCTGAAGGTAGAGGATCTAAAGTTGAAACACTGCCAGGCGGTACTAACCTAGGAGAAATTGATGACCTTAGATATTTTACTAATAAGCTCGTACGTGGTTTACGAATCCCTTCAAGTTATTTGCCAACCGGGGCTGACGATGCAGCTAGTTCTTACAATGACGGAAGAGTCGGAACAGCATTTATTCAAGAATTAAGATTTAACAAATATTGCGAAAGACTACAAGGTCTTGTAACAGAAACATTTGACAAAGAATTTAAATTATTTTTATTAGATAAAGGTATAAACATTGATACGTCAATGTTTGATTTAAAATTTCAGCCTCCACAAAACTTTGCAGCTTACAGACAGTCAGAACTTGATAATGCTCGTGTACCGACATTTACACAGATGAGTGCAATACCATATGTATCAAATAGATTTGCACTAGAAAGGTTCTTAGGACTTAGTAAAGAAGAGATTGCAGAAAATGAAAGACTGTGGAAAGAAGAGAATGATGAAAACTTAGTAGCACCAGTTGGTGATGCTAGTGGAGAAATGAGAAGTGTTGGAATTAGCTCAGCTGGAATTAGTGCAGACATAGACGGTGCTGAAGATATACTTGATTTAGATGTAGCACCAGAAGATGGCGGACCAGGTGCGCCACCTGAAACAGTAACAGGAGACGCATTAGGCGGCGGTGCTCCTCCGGCCGGAGAGGTATAAATAATAGTATGATACTACGTGAATTATTTTATTTTGATAAAGAAACACTTGATCCGATTCAAGACGATCAGTACGAACCAGAGTTTGATCAATCAATAATAGATCCTGACGACACTAGGAAAACAAGACTAACTTTATCACAGATTAATAGGGCTAGAAAAGGTGCTGAAATGCATTCAAAGGAACAATCTAAAGAATTAGATATTGTACGGCAAATGTACGGACTTGCTGCACAGGCGGCAGCAGCCGGTGTTTAAGTTTAATGGTAAAACTAAACAAAGCTGATTACACAAAAGACCAGTGGCGTAAATTAAAAGAAAAAAGAAAAATAGAAAAAGCTGAAAAAAGAGCAGCTAAAGCTATTAAAGTTATTACACCACGAAATCTTCCTAGCAATCCAAACGACAGTCAAACATTTTTTGTTTTAGGAAATGGCCTAAGCAGGATTCCTGTTGACCTTAACAGTTTAAAACAATACGGCTTAGTATTTGGATGTAATGCATTATATCGAGAGTATGATCCTGATTACTTAGTAGCTGTTGATGTTAAAATGGTTTTAGAAATTAACAAACACAAATATCAATACAAAAATTCACAAGTTTGGACAAATCCAAATAAAGCATATAGTAATATGTCTAAATTTAACTTCTTTCAACCTAGTAAAGGATGGAGTTCAGGACCTACAGCATTATGGCTAGCAAGCAGTTACGCACCGTTACAAGTTTTTATACTTGGATTTGATTTCAAAGGTACTGGGGATAACTTTAATAACATATATGCAGATACTGAAAATTATAAAAAATCACACGATGGTGCAACATTTCACGGCAACTGGTTAAAGCAAACGGTTGCAGTAATTACAGAAAATCCTAGAATAAACTATGTTAGAGTTATAGCACAAGATAATTTCTGTCCTGAAGAACTAAATATTTTAAATAATTATAGTACAATGAAAATAACAGATTTCATTAAAATTTTTACAAATTAAGTAAAAATTATAAAATCTGTCGTTTTGAGCCTGTTTCCTAGCACATTTCTGCATAACTAGTAAATACAACTGACAGCCTTACCATAGGTAAAACATTTATAGGAGAATAAAATGGCAGATTCAAAGAAATTCGAAGAGATGCTCGAATGCTTAGTTAATAATGACAAAGCAGGCGCAGAAGATCTTTTCCATAGTATTGTAGTACAAAAATCACGTGAAATTTATGAAAATCTTTTAGAAGATGATCTTGATGATGAAGAAGTAGATGAAGCTTCTGATGAAGAAGTAGATGAAAATTCCGATGATGAAGAAGTTGATGAAACATCTCATGATGATGATGATGATGATGATGATGAAGAACTTGACGAAGATTTTAACCTAGACGAATTTGAAGTCGAAGGCGAAGATGATCTTGATGACGGACCAGCAATGGGCGGTGATCCTACAGACGGCATGATGAACGATATTGCTGACATGGGCGAGCCAGAAGGCGACGAAGATCCTGAAGGAGAAGGCGACGTAGAAGATAGAGTTGCTGATCTTGAAGACGCTTTAGACGAACTTAAAGCAGAATTTGAAGAAATAATGAATGGCGAAGGCGACGAAGGCGACGAAGGCGAAGCTGACGGCGACGAAATGTCAGATGATGATGCAGACATGGAAATGCCAGCTGATGGAGAAGAAGCTCCTGCAGATGATATTGAAATGGAAGCAACTGATGAAGAAGTTGAGGAAGAGTCAGATGAAGACTTAACTCCGACAGAGCAGATGCGTGAATATGTTGAAAAAGTAACAGCTAAAATGGGCGACAATGGTGCAAGCACTAAGTCAACTGTAGCTGGTGCAAACAATATGGGCGGAAATGCTGGAAACTTAGTACAAGGCCAAGAAGCTGACACTAAAGGTACAACAGGCGGACTAGCTGCAAATACTTCTAAAGAAGAAAATGCAGGCAACGTTAATGTTCCTGGAGGCAAAGCATCTAAGTCATTAAAAGGTACTAAAGGCCATGGCGCTGAGAAAAAAGGCCAAGGCGATACTGCTACTAACAAGAAATCAATTATATAATTGTTAGTTAAATTAAGGAATAATGGATGATACAAAATCTAGCTGAGGTACTGACATTCGACCAAGCAAAAATAGTCGTTGAGTCTGCCAATGAAGGGAAAGACTTGTATATGAAAGGTATTTGTATACAAGGCGGAGTACGCAACGCTAATAAGCGTGTGTATCCTGTGAACGAAATTGGTAGGGCTGTCAAAACTCTCAACGATCAATGTGCAGGAGGATATAGTGTTCTCGGCGAAGTTGATCATCCAGAAGGACTTAACATTAATTTAGACCGCGTAAGCCATATGATTACAGAAATGTGGATGGATGGACCAAACGGTTACGGCAAATTAAAAATATTACCAACTCCTATGGGAATACTAGTTAAAACAATGCTTGAAAGCGGAGTTAAACTTGGTGTATCCTCTAGGGGCTCTGGTAACGTATCAGAAAGCGGAAATGGCGAAGTTTCCGAATTTGAAATAATCACTGTGGACGTTGTGGCTCAGCCTAGCGCCCCTGGTGCATATCCTACACCAATTTATGAAACATTAATGAATGCACGTGGGGGAATGAAGGCTTATGAATTAGCACAGGCAACAAAACACGATACTAAGGCACAAAAATACTTAAAAGAATCTCTGATCAATTTGATCAGTAGACTCCAATAAAAGGAGGAATAAACATGTTGGATGCACTAAAAACACTTTTTGAAAACGACGTTGTTTCAGACGAAGTGCGCCGAGAACTTGAAGAAGCATGGGATAGTAAGATTAAAGAAAATAAACTTGCTGCTACTGCTGAACTCCGTGAAGAATTTGCTCAGAAATATGAACACGATAAGTCAACTATGGTTGAAGCTATTGATAGTTTAGTTACTGAGAGATTATCAGAAGAAATGAGAGAGTTTACAGAAGACCGTAGACAACTTTCAGAAGCTAAAGCAAGGTATGCAGTAGCAATGCGTAAAAACGCAACGGTACTAAAAGGCTTTGTAATGGAATCACTTAAAAAAGAAGTGACTGAACTACACGAAGAACAAAAGGCAATGGCTAACAACTTTTCAAAACTTGAAGAGTTTGTAGTCGACGCACTAGCCAACGAAATATCTGAGTTCTACGAAGATAAAAAAGACTTAGCTGAAACTAAAGTAAAACTTATTAAGAACGCTAAGACGCACTTGAATACTGTTAAAGAAAACTTTATTCAAAGAAGTGCAAAAGCAGTATCTAATACCGTTGATAAAGCACTGAGAGGTGAAATTACACAACTTAAAGAAGATATTGACACTGCACGTAAAAATGATTTTGGACGTAAATTGTTTGAAGCATTTGCAAATGAGTATCAAGGAAGTTATTTAAATGAGAAATCAGAAACTTCTAAGTTACTAAACGTTGTTAATGTTAAAGACAAGCAGTTAGCCGAAGCAAGAGCATTTGCTGTTAAAGCAAAGAGAGTTGTTGAAGCACAAGAAGTTGCAAAGAAACAACTTGTTGAATCTGCAAAGCGTAAAGAAATTATGCATAGCTTGGTTGCACCATTAAGCAATCCACAGCAAGCAATTATGAAAGACTTACTGGAATCAGTTCAAACTACTAGACTACAATCACAGTTTGAAAAGTATCTACCAACCGTTATTGACGGTGATGCACCAGAGAAAGCTAAAAAGGCTAAACTAACAGAAGGCAAAGTAATTACAGGCAATAGAGAAACAGTTCAAACACCAAACTCAGTGGACGATTCAAATGTTATTGATATCAAACGTCTAGCTGGAATTAAATAAGGAGATAATTATGTCAGAACTACTAGAAAGTCGCTGGCAGGAAACCAAAAGTGCATTACTTGAAGGCCTTAACGGCACAAAGAAAAGCGTTATGGCAAGTACACTCGAGAATACTCGCAAGTACTTGGCAGAATCCGCAGGCACTGGTGCAACTTCCGCCGGTAATATCGCAACACTTAACCGTGTTATTCTTCCAGTCATCAGACGTGTGATGCCAACCGTTATAGCTAACGAATTGGTAGGCGTACAACCTATGACAGGTCCCGTGGGTCAGATCCACACACTTCGCGTTCGTTATTCAGAAACAACTAACGATGCATCTGCAGGTAACACAGATACAACTGCAGGCGAAGAGGCACTTAGCCCGTTCAAAATTGCTGAAGCATATTCAGGTGATTTAGCAACTGCTAAAGCAGCTAACACTGCAGCCAAAGAAGGAACTGCTGGACGAAAAATGTCCATTCAGATCATGAAGCAAACTGTTGAAGCTAAGTCACGTAAGCTATCCGCTCGCTGGACTTTTGAAGCAGCACAAGACGCACAATCAATGCACGGTATTGATGTTGAAGCAGAAATTATGGCTGCTTTGGCTCAAGAAATTACCGCTGAAATTGATCAAGAAGTATTGCAAAGCCTAGTTACACTTAGTGGAACAGCTGCACAAACTTATGATCAAGCAGCAGTATCCGGTACAGCTACTTTTGTTGGTGACGAACATGCAGCTCTTGCAGTTCAAATTAACAGAGTATCAAACTTGATTGCTCAGCGTACACGTAGAGGCGCAGGTAACTGGGCTGTTGTTAGTCCTTTTGCACTAACAATTCTACAGAGTGCTACAACTTCAGCATTTGCACGTACTACTGAAGGTACTTTTGAAGCACCAACTAACACTAAGATGGTTGGAACTTTAAACAGTGCTATGAAAGTATATGTTAACACATATGCAGCTGACAGTGCTCCGGTACTAATCGGTTACAAAGGTACTAGCGAATCAGATGCAGCAGCATTTTATTGCCCATACATTCCATTGATGAGTAGTGGTGTAGTATTAGATCCAAGTTCATTCGAGCCAGTCGTATCATTTATGACACGTTATGGTTATGTTGAGCTTTCTAATTCAGCATCGTCACTTGGTAACGCAGCAGATTACTTAGGTAATGTTGCAATTACAGATGGTAACGTTAGCTTTAGCTAATATAGTATATTACTTACTAATTAAAATAGGGCCTTTCGGGGCCCTATTTTTTTAGTATTATTTTTTAATTATACTATAAATACATTGTCGGAGAGAGAACCTCGATGATGAGGACTTATGCGGAATCCCCCGCGTAGACCTAGAACGTCAACTTATTAAGGAGAAAAAAATGGGAAGACCAATTAATAAAAAACATATCGGAGATGGCACTGGAAAGATCCAGGTAACAGCAGTGAAATTTGCAGCAGGCGGAGAAATTCTAACTGAAGCACATATTATTTCACAGCGTTCAACTAACAAGTTTAAAGTTACTGACGGTTCAAAAACTGAAGTTGTTACACTAGTTAACAAATCAATTGGCGGATTAGGTGCAAGTGAATTTAGTATTAACGTTGCAGACAGTGCAGGTGTTACTAAGCAAGTTACTAAACTTCGCAATAGAACAATGCAAGTTGAAGGCACAGCAAATGCTAAGTGGGCTAGAAGTGCTACAGGTACTTCAACAGCAGTTGAAAAAGTAATCACAGGTGCAACAGCAGCTAATCCAGTTGTTATTACATCTAACGGTCACGGACTTGCAAACGGTACTAAAGTATCTATATCAAAAGTAGTTGGTATGGTTGAGCTTAATCTCGAAACTGCATACACAGTAGCAAGTACTGCAACAAACACTTTTGCACTAAGTGGTATTAACGGTGGAGCATTTACTGGATATACATCTGGTGGTGTTGTAACAGTAGCAGCAGTTGAAACTGGTGGTATTGTAGTAGACGCACAAGCATCTTAATATAACATCTTAACAAAGATTATTAAAAGGCTCGCCCTTCAGGCGGGTCTTTTTCTTTTACTCCCAATGATAAATACAATATAAGAAGAATATAGGGAATAATAATGTCTAAGTATTTAAGAGTAGGAAACGGCGATTATCACATCTCGGTAAAAGATGGAGCAAGAATTATCCTGGATACCACAGATGGTTTATTAAACAATGCCGGAAAAGTTTTAATTACAGGAGACTTAGAAGTTAAAGGTGATACTACAACAGTAAATTCTACTATATTAACTGTTGCTGATAATATAATTGTACTTTCTAAAGATAATATTGCTGCAGGACTTCCTGCCTCGTTAGGTTATAGAAGTGGTATTGAAATTGAAAGAGGCTCAGTTAGTAATGCATTTATGGTGTATAACGAGCAACTAGCTTGGACACTTGGAGGCACATCAGGTACAGGCACTTGGACTTTTGAACAAGGATCAACTACAGTTCCTATTAAAGCAACAGGAATGTTTTCAGATGCTAACTTATATCTAAATCCAGGCACTGGTGTACTTTCAGTAACAAATACAACTAACTATGAACAGAGGGTTTTTACTTATGCTGGTTCTCCACTAATAGTAACAGATGATGGTAGTGGTGTTACTATAGATGACGATATTATTCCAAATACTAAAAGTGTAGTTGATTACGTAACTTATGCATTATCAACGGGAAGTGTTCCTGCAAGATTACAAGAATCAGACACAGCAATTGAAGCACATGACTTTAGTGTAACTGGTAATGATAGTAAATTACAATTTGATATAAACGGAACTGCAACAGCTAATTTATTTGCAGATAGACTTGAAGCATTTGATATAATGATTCAAAACAACGAAATTACAACAACTGCTAGTAACACTGATTTAGTATTAGGTTCGCCGGGCACTGGTTCAGTAAAGATAAAAGACACACTAGAATTAACAGAAACACCAGGTGAAAATGATGTTGCTACAGATCCGTCAGTTCCGTCAGAAGGAATAAAACTTTATTCTAAGACAATGTCTAATGGTGGATCTGGATTATTTTTCATTAATAAAAGTAATAAGCAAGATGAATTAATAAGTAAGAATAAAGCACTAGTGTTTAGTATGGTATTCTAAAAGGAAACAAAAATGGCAATTATAAATAATCAATTAACAATAACACAACTGGATGCAATAACAGTTCCTGCCTCAAAGCAATATGCAATTACAAACGTATTAATTTGTAATACATATAGTCCAACTGGCGGAAGTGCTGCAACTAGAGGTGCAAATTTTACAATGCATTTAATTCCTTCAGGAAGTGCATTAAATAATGCAACAACCACTGTTGTTAAAGAACTTGTACTACCTGCGGGAGAAACATTTACATTTGATTCTGAAAGAATTATTTTAGAAGCAGGTGACAAACTTAGTTTTACAGCAACTCCTGATCAGGGCAGCGGAAATACAGACTTAGCTTGTACTGTAAGTTATATGGAAGTGTAACATGCGATTATTAAAAGGACAAAATACTAACTCACGTAACATATACGGTAGAGGTTTACAAGTTGATACTTTAGATCAAGTAATTGCTGATAGTACTAACTCGATACGCATTCCGTATGGTACAACATCACAGCGTCCAACAACACCTACTAATGGTCAACTTAGATATAATTCTACATTAAATAAATTTGAAGGTTACGAAAATTCAGCTTGGAGAGTATTAAGATATGCTGAACCGTTCCCTGCAGGAATTACTCAACAAAGTTTAGGTAACGGAGATGCGACGGCTGTAGTATTTGGCCCAATGGCATCAGGAGATGTTAATGCACCGGCACCAGCAGCTGCACAAAATGTTTTAGTACTTGTTGAAAACGTATTTCAGTTAGCAACTACTAACTATACTCTAGTACAGAATCCAGCAGCGGCAGTTGGTAGCGGAGGAACAGTAGCATCGGGATCATTTACTATTGGTGTAGAATATAAAATTATAGTTCCAGGCACTACGGACTTTACACTTATTGGTTCTGCAAATAGCACAGCAAACACAGTTTTTACAGCAACAGGAGTAGGAACTGGAAATGGTACAGCAAGACAAACTGGATACTATCTAGTGTTTACGTCAGCACCAGATGCAGGCAAACCAGTAACAGCCTTACATAACTTCGACAAGTAAACCTATAAATACTGTATAGGAGATACAGTATATGAGTTTAGGTAGAATTTCAGGACAATTATTACAATCAAATTTAACACGAAATGGTGTTGATTTAGACTTTCGTAATGCTGCCTCCGACACTCCTCTTTTATTCTTTGATGTATCTAACAATCGATTAGGTGTTAATAAAGATGCCCCTGGAACTGATTTAGATCTTATTGATAATGCACTAAGAACAACAGTCTTACTTGCTCCTACTACAAATCAATCTATTGCAAATTATACATTAACTGGGTCAAATCTAAATGTATCAACTGGTGACATCAACTTTAATGCTGCAGAAGCCATTGTTGCTACAACTATAGAAACAGATAATATTAGAATTACTGATAATACTATCTCAACGTTTAATAGTAATGCTAGTTTTGATTTAACACCAAACGGTACAGGAATAGTTGATGTATTATCAGATATGAAAGTATTTGGAAACTTAGATACTCCTTCTACTATAACAATGGGAGGAAGTATTACTATTGGAGATAACTCTTCAGATACTATTGATTTTAATACTGATATGATTAGTGACTTAACACCAGATGTTACTGATACTTCTGATTTAGGAACAGCCAGTAATAGCTGGGATAATATACATTCATTTAGATTAAACGGGTCTAAATTAGAAATACCTAATTTAAAAATTGAAACTAATGTAATATCAACACTAACATCTAATTCTAACTTAGACCTTAGAGGAAACGCTAGTGGAAACGTAAAACTTGAGGACTTAGAATTTGCAACTAACGTAATATCTACGTCTACTGGAAATAATCTTACTTTATCTAATGACAATACAATAATGTCAACTACAGCGGCAATGCAACTAGCAATAGGTACAACTGTACAGCGTCCTAATGTTAATTCGTCAATTAGATTTAATACAACAACTTCAAACTTTGAAGGTTACTTTGGTGGCAACACTATATTTGGCGGAGTTTATTCAAGTAATGAATTAACAAACGTAGTAGCACATCCTACTAACGATACTGTATCGCTTACAGTAAACAATACAGTAATAGGAACAGTTGCAGCCACAGGAATAACAGTACATGGCCTACAAGTAGATAATATTAATGTTGATGGTAATATTGTTAGTACAGCAACAGATACTAATTTAATATTAGCACCAGCTGGAAATGTATCAAATAAATCAGTAAAAATTGGCAACTTATTTATAGGCGAAACTGTTGGTACACAACAAATTAAAAGTGACAACAACATAATAGAATTTGCTGTAACAGGTCAAGGTTCAACAGGGATTCCCAGCTCTTATGCTGTTACAATTCCATCAGGTACAACCGCAAACCGTCCAGCATCTCCTCAACTTGGAGATACTCGTTGGAACGGAGTACTAGAGCAAATGGAAACGTATAACGGAAGTGATTATATTAGTTCTGCAGGAACTGGTGGTGTTATTTCTAGAGCAGATTATGATGATCTTTTACTACAATACACAATACTTCTTGGATAATAATATTTAAAAACGATAAATATTAATAGTAAGACATGACCAGTGTTTTATTAACAAACTGTGGTTAGCCAGCAAAGAACCGTAAGGGTGAAAATTTAGGCTAGAGGGACAGGATCCCCGTATTGAGGAAAAAAGATGGCTGTTGGTCGCATATCCGGTCCGCTTTTAAAGTCAAATTTAACCCGAGGTGGGATAGATTTAGCTTTTGAAACGAACCTATTATATCTAGATGTAAACAATTCACGTCTTGGCGTTAAAACAAGTTCACCTCAATATGAGTTAGATGTAAACGGAACTACAAAAACAACCAATTTAGTTGCAACTACTGCAACACTTTCAGATATATCTTTTGCTAATAACACTATTAGTACAACAGGTTCTTATCTAAATTTAGGCACACTAGACAATGTTGTATATCAAAACAAATTAAGAATTGATTCAATTGACATTGAAGGTAATACAATTACAACGAATGCTTCTAATGCAAACTTAGAATTAAGAGCAAATGGAACTGGTGCTGTTAATATACATTCAAATTTAAATGTTGACGGAAGTGTACATGTAACTGGTAACATTACAGCAGATGGTAATATTACGCTAGGCGATGACGACACAGATTCAATTACAATTAATGCAGAAATTGCAAGTGACTTAATACCAGATGTTACTAGTACATATAACTTAGGAACAGTAGCTAAGAGGTGGCACAATTCTTGGATTAACAATGTGTCTACTACTGAAGCCAATATTGGTGATGTACAAATTCGTGATAACTTTATAACTTCGTCAGCATCTAATGCAAACTTAGAATTAAGAGCAAACGGTACTGGATCAATTGTAATTGAAGACATTAGTATTAACGGAAGTACAATAAGTTCTGCAAGTAATTTAACTCTTACTCCAGCTGCTGGATCAAACGTAGTAATAGATTCAACAGGAGCAATTAAATTACCATCAGGTACAACTGCACAACGACCTACTCCTGTAGCTGGTTTTACAAGATATAATACTGAATTAAATACTTTTGAAGGTTATAACGGATCAAACTGGATTGTGTTAAATGGAGTACAAGACTTAGATGGTAATACAAAAATTACAGCAGAAGCAACACCAGGCGCTAATGACAATATTATAAGATTTAATATTGCTGGCAGTACTATTGTAGACATTAATAGTACAAGATTAAATGCACCGCAAGTAACAGTTGACAATATTACAATAGACGGAAACACAATTAGTTCGGCAACAGATACAAACGTATCAATAGTTCCAGGCGGTACAGGAAAAACACTTTTTAATAATACAATTAGTATTAAAGATAATATTATAACAAACGAAGTTAACAATAGTGTAACACAATTTAATACAACCGGAACTGGTTATGTAAAGTTTTCAGGAACATC
>Ga0209830_10000191_pt1 | contig 70419 bp, 102 predicted proteins | sample ArcticOcean_MG_C_12_FD_187439 | JGI IMG/M metagenome (GOLD analysis project Ga0209830, IMG submission 187439) | Marine microbial communities from western Arctic Ocean - ArcticOcean_MG_CB8_130 (SPAdes) (version 2) | ecosystem: Environmental > Aquatic > Marine > Oceanic | place: Arctic Ocean...
AAGCAGGTAGGTTTAGGAGTAATTCTCATACTATTGAAGAATTTGCAAAATCATTGTATATTTTATCATTCGATTTATTTTTCTCAGAAAATGTAAAACTAATTATAGAATGGAATATGTTTGGTGGTGAATTAATAAAAAGAATGGAAACTGTATTTCCTCAAAGAAATGAATTTGATGAAGAATCAATCGTTAAATTTAAACACAGAGTAGATGCTAAGATAAAACAGTTTGGCCTTAAAGTAAAGAAAGACAATAAACCAATTTTTTGTCAAAATTTTAAAAAATACATTTCTCAAAACAAAATTCAAATATTTGATAAAGAAACTGTAAAAGAATCTTCTACTTTTGGAAAGCTACCTAATGGTTCATATGCAGGGCAATTAGGTAATGATGATTTAATTATGACTTGTATAAACAGTTCAGAGTTCTTCACTACTTTAGATTTCTCTGATTTTGTTGAGGAGATTTATGATGTAATAGATCCAGGCATACAAATTAAAATCGAAGAAATTCTAGAAAAAGATTCAAAGGGTGGGAATCTAAATTTTGATATCTATGACTTAGTATAAAAAGTAGATACTTAGTAGATATATAAAAAAACTAATAAACAAAAAAAATATAATACAAGATGGCACTAGATCCAAAAATCGCTTCTCTTAAAGCTGCAGGTACATATCGTTTCGAATTTGACAAAAGTCAAGTAGTAAGTATTCCCGCAAACCAAACACGACTTATAGTCGGTTTCTCTAGGACAGGCCCGTTTAATACTCCTGTCTTTATTCCAGATACAGCTTTTTTTAAGCAAGTATATGGTGATATAGACAGAACCTTAGAAAGAAAAGATTCTTTTTTCCACAGAAGCTGCTTGACAGCATTGGAAAGAGGACCAATTCTTGCACTAAATTTACTTACATTAACTTCAACTGATTTAGTATATGCTAATAGGTTTGCAACATCAGCTACACCAGATGCTCAGCGTAACTTAGGATATGCTGCTAGCACAGATGGTTATGAATTTAGTAAGTTTTATAATACAGACAAATTTTGGTATCCAGATACTAATTCATTTTTAATTGCAATGGGCGCTAATACTAGCGTATTGAATTCTGCTAGTGTAAATGATTTCTTTGATATTGTTAATTTAGGACAAAATCCTATATCTGTAATTGCAAAAAAATCTGCACCTGGAAATGTTTTACCTTACCAAGTAACAGTTGAAGAATGGTATGGTTCTGCTAATGTACCAGGATTTTTAGATAAAGATAGTTTAATATCTGACTTCTTCGTTGACGTCTTTGTGATAGACGGTAACTTTGGTGGTAAATTTGAAGATATAGAACCTTATAAAAGATTCGAATCAGATCCAACATTCCAACAATATTTTAATGCAACAGAAGGATTACAAAGAAGAGTATTAGATGCCGATGCTACTGATACAAAAATCGCACAATTTTTTAATGAACCGGAAGTAAACTTAGTTGCAACTTATACTGCATGTTTAATTCCTGATTTTGTAGATCTATTAGGTAATAACCTTTTTGTTGAAAAAGTTATTAATGCTGATACTGCATCTACTGGATTATTCTGTACTGTAAATGAAGATTTATTTAGTGGAGATATACTTATCGATGGTGTTTCTGGTGGAATTGATCTAGTAGGACATAATCTTGAATACGCTCAAACCACTAGTAGTCAAACTGATATTAATATGTTATCATATAGTGGAACAATTGTTTCTGACTTGGCTTATGGTAGACAAGTAGAAGCTGGAACTGTAGCTGCTGTTACAACTAGTACTATGACAACATCAGTAATATCTGGTGGAACCGACGTACAAATAGTAGCAACAAATGCAAATGCTGCTAAAGATGCAATATTTACTGCAATGAAAGCAATGACAGCAAATACTGCTACAACAGTAGGATCATTTATACAAGGAACAGTAGGAACTACGGTATTTTGGGTTCCAGTTACTTTAGTTACACCAGCTGCCGCAGGTGGTAATATTACAAGTATACAAGTTTCTGCAGTTGGAGGTATAACACCTGCAATAATGCTTAAAGCATCATATACATTTGTAAATGAATCTGCAATTGACTTTATAGCTGATGAATTTCCATTATCAAACGCAACAGCTGGTATTATAGGTGGATACGGATCTACTGCATTAGCTGCATTTGCTTTAGGAACTTTAACTGATGGAGATGAAGCAGTTTACAATGTAGGTGGAATTCAACAAACATCATTCTTAAGATTTGTTTCTACAACATATGGTTTTATTCCAAATGCTGCTCCAACAGGAACACCAGCAGGAACACCTTATGCAATATCTGATTCAGCTTATTTCCCATCTGCCGTAAGAATAATACCTTATCAAGATGCTGATTTTACAGTTTTACAAGATCATGCTAATTTTACTTTAGATGGCACAGGATTATTCCTAACATCTAAGGCAGTTGCAGTAGCAGCAAATACTTTAAACGTACAAACATTAAAAGGATCAAATAATTTAACAATAGCTATTTTAGGTGATAATGCTTCAGAAGCTGGTATACTACCTAATCAAGTTGTAATAGATTCAACAAATCCTCAAATTGCAAAAGTAATCGTAGGAAATTACTTAGTACATTCTGAAGGTAGCTCAACGGCGCCATCAAGATTAACAAGAATTAATTCTGTAAGAACAGCAACTCCTGCTGAGTTTCCATTATCAATTCCTGCAAATGGATCTGGTGTATTAGTAACAACTCAATCAGAAATTGATACTAACAAGCCAGTAGGTCAAGCTACAACATTCGTAGAACTATATAGACCAATTGACAGATGGATAGATTTTTTAAATATCTTTGAATTACCTGGATATGCATATCCATTAACTAAATTACCAAATGGTACTAATTCAAGACAAAATGAAATATTAAGTCCAATTTTATTAGGTACACAATTAGCTAATGCCTTAACTGATAGAGAAACTATTAACTTCCGTTATTTAGTAGATACTTTTGGAAATGGTATAGAGGCAAATTGTAAATCTATATTTACTAAATTATGTGGAGCAAGGAAAAATGCATTTGCAATTGTTAATGCACCATCAGCGAAAGATTTTAGAACTAATATAGATCCAACGTTTACAACAATAACTGGCCAACTATCTTCTAAGTTTATTGCAGAAGGTGGAGATCTTAGTAAAAACCCAACGATTAGATATTCATTACCATCAGCAACGAGCGATGGTTCTTATGGTGGATATTATTATCCATTTGTAACAGTTAGAGATTTAGGTAAGAATATAAATGTACCTCCTGCTGCAAACGTATCTAATAATTTTATACTTAAATATGAAAACGCATTACCTTGGTCAATCGTGGCTGGTGTAAGACGTGGAGTTATTGGTGGAAATGGGGTTGTAGGTTTAGAAATAAATCTTGATACAACTGATCGTAACTTTTTGGAACCATTCGGATTAAATCCAATTGTATTCCAAAGTGGAACAGGACCAACTATATTTGCAAATAAAACCGCACAACAGGTTCCAAAATCTGCTTTAAGTTCTATTAACGTTAGAGAGGTTGTAATTTATATTCAAGATGGTATAGATGCAATTCTTAAAAACTACTTATTTGAATTTAATACAGCTCAAACAAGATTAGAAATAAAAACATTAGCTGATAATTTCTTATCAACTGTTCAAAATGATGATGGGGTTTTTGATTATAGAAATATAATGGATGAAACTAATAATACACCAGAAGTTATTGATCAGAATGTAGGTATCCTAGATACATATATTGAACCAGTAAGAGGAATGGAAATTCTTGTACAAAGAACAACTATTCTAAGAACCGGTGCAATTAGTACAGGAAACTTCCAATAAGAGGTTAGCTAAGACGAATATATAAAAAAACAAAATAAATTATGCCGTTACCACATTATACCCAGTCAAGGGCCAGTAGCCAAAGGTACGAACCAGTTCAACCTAACCTTTTTGAGGTGACTATATTTTCTCCATTAGGGGATGATACTGGTCTTATCTTAGAACAGGTAAATTCAATTGGAGGTTTAAATAACTTAAATCCATCAATTGATGCAATTGGACAAAAGTACAAATTTGCAGATAGATCATTTGCAAGTATGCCAGGTCAAACATTTGTTGATCTAGCTCTTAACTTCAGTCTTAACTTGAATGAAGCTAATGAAAACTACATCTATAATACATTCCGTAATTGGACTAATATAATCTATGATCCATTAACTGGTGAAATGGGATTAAAGAAAGATTACGTAGGAAGTATGATTGTTGTTCAATATAACCGAGCAGGTGATATCTTCAGAAAGATTACATTTAAAGATGTATTCCCAACTGGTCAGATGGATTTTGTGGATGAACTAAATTATACTACTCCAGACGCAGTTGATTTAACAATGACTTATCGTTGTGATCATTGGGTTGAAGAGAACGTAGGATCGTAATATAAATTAATTTAACATAAACTGGGATTGTTTTATAGCTATCCCAGTTTTTTTACCTTCTTCTCAATATATAATATAAATTATATAATATAGAAACATGATTATCTATAAATTACAACAAGAAAAAACAAACAAGGTTTATGTAGGTTATTCAGTAAATGATAACCCAAACAACTTTGGCACAGGAAAATACATTAAACGAGCAGTAAAGGATTTTGGAACTAAAGCATTTAAGCGAGAAGTTATGGAAGTCTTTAAAGCTGATGAATCGTTAAGTGATGTTTTAAAAAGAGTAGAGTATTGGATTAATAAATTTAAATCTGATAATCCTAAATATGGTTTTAATGAAACTGTACAGGAACTTATTCCACAAAAGAAAAGATTAACTAAAAAATTGCAAGTATTATTAACTCCTAGTGATGAAGATAGTCTTAATGCAATTATTATACAAAAATCAATGGAAAACAGAATTAAACCTGTTGCCATTTCAAGATACGTTAGACAATTAATTGTAGAGCATATAGTTGAAGAAACAACCACAGAGAAAAAATTAATAAAAAATAACTAAATAATGTCAAACGAGCACGAAGAAAATATTAAGAAGGAATTTGCAGCAGCCGAAGGTATACCAGTAGAAGCTACAGAAACTCCTAGAGATGTAGTTACAGGTTTAGGAAAGGTTGATGTTGCTAGACAAATGAATAAAGTTACTAATGATGATCCTGAAGTTCAGCGATTAAATGCAATGATAGGCTATACTCGTTTGGATCTTAACAGCTTTCCATCAAAAGGTAAATTTTATAGAGAAGATTTTGAAATTCATATTAGACCTGCAAAGGTTGCTGAGGTTAGAAACTTTTCTACTATTGATGAAAATAACCTAAAGGAAGTAGATGAAGGTTTAAATAACATTGTAGTAGCATGTTCTAAAGTAACGTATGGTACACAGAGAGGATCTTATAAAGATATTCTTGAAGAAGATAGAATTTATTTAATACTATCAATTAGAGAATTAACTTTCAAAACTGGTGAGCAAACATTAATGATGCCTATAAGTAGAAAATCATGCAAGACTTCTAGTTGTAACTCTCAAGAATCTGTAGAATTAAGAACAGATAATTTACAGTTTAATTCTGTTGTAGAGAGATTTGAAAAATACTATGATGATGCTGATAAATGTTATTCAGTCGCAACAAAAAATTATGGTATTATTAAAATGGCCCCACCTACAATAGGTGTAATGAGGGCTATAACTGATTATATCAGAGATAGAGAAGAGAAAAACCAAAGCTGGGATAAATCTACTCTAGCTATCTTACCTTATCTACAGAGAGAATGGAGAGGTTGGAATGAAAAGGATATATTCTCTAAGATTACATCTTTTCAAGGCTGGGATGCTACAAAATATACAATTGTCTACAGGTTAGCTGAAGATATGAAAGTCGGTGTTAAACCGGAGATGGTATTTCCATGTAAAAGCTGCAGTGAGGAGGTCACTGTTCCTCTAACGTTTCCCGGCGGTATCAAGGCTTTGTTCCTTATTCCAGATATCTCTACTGAACTTCTTTAAAGTTAGAGTATTATTATTAGAAAAGTTGCATCTCCAACCTTCAGAGTTGGATTTGCTTCCTTTCTATGAATATGAGTACACATTAGAAATCTATAATGACTTATTGAAAGAGCGCAATAAGCAAGAGCAACAAAATACTAAAGACACCAACGATAAATACAATATGGATGGGATGGCTAGTAAATTTAAAACCCCTACAATGCCAAAAATCTCCATGCCTAAATTTTAAAAATAAAATCTAAATGGCTGTTGTAACTTTAAAAGACTTAATGGATCCTTTAACTAAGATCCAGGCTGCGACAGAATCCACTGCAGCATCAATAGACGCGCTAACTGTTGCTGTTGGTACTACTGGCCAATCATCTGGTGGTGCAGTACAAGAGCAAATTCTAAAAGAATTAAAAATACAAACCAAGTTAATGGAACAGCAAAAAGGCGGTGGTCTTGCTGGATTAATGGGTGGTGGTAAAGGTAAAGGAACTGGCGGAATGGCTGCTGGTGGTAATGCATTTAAAATGTTAGGTGCTGGTACTGCAGCTATGGCTAAAGGTTTATTAATATTTACGTTAGTCCCTACAAAGACTATTAATAAATTTAATGACTTTGTAAGAACCCAAATAGAAATGTGGTCTAAGTCTGATCCAAAGAAAATGGATAAAGGTGCAAAGGCAATGATGGCTATGGGTAATTCTATACTTAACTTTTCTAAAGCATTAGCACTATCAGCTCTTTTATTAATACCTGCAGCAATAGGTCTTCCGTTATTATACATAGCAGTTGCTCTAATAACACCTTTATTTTTAATATTAGGAATGGCAGAAAAGCCAATAGCGAAAGGTGCGAAGTCATTAGATAATATAGGTGATGCTTTAAAATCATTTGCAGTAGGCTTAGCTGTGTTTGCATTAACTACATTCTTTATTTTAATGCAGCCTGCTATATTATTAGGAATGGTTGCCACGTTAGTTTTAATAGGTGGTGCTGTTGCTATATTAGGATTATTTGATAAACAGATAAAAAAGGGTTCCATGGCTTTGGCATTCATGGGAGTAGGTTTATTAGTGTTTGGTTTAGGGTATGCTCTATTTGCATTTGCCGTTGCTAGCACTGCACCAACACTTGAAGGTATAGCTATACAAGCAGGGGTATTAGTAGGTATTGGTGTTGTAACTGCTTTACTAGGTTCTCTATTCGGTTTAATTATTCAAGGGGCGGCTTCATTAGCTTCTATGGGTATAGGTTTATTAGTATTTGGTTTAGGTTATATACCATTTGCACATGCAACTAAAGATGTTACATTAGAAGATATTGGGATACAATCTGCATTATTAACAGCAATGGGATTATTGTTTGCTGCTGCCGGTTTTGGCGCAGTAGCTATTATACCAGGTGCCGCTGCATTTGCCGCTATAGGTGTTGCATTATTGGCGCTTGCCCCAGGATTGGTAGCAATTAAAAAGGTTGACTTTACTGAAGATGATGCTCTTAAATTAACAACAACATTAGCTGGTGTAAAAGCAGCATTTATAGGACCGCCTAGTGGGGGTGGTGTTGGTGGATTCTTTAGTTCTATTGGTGGAGCTTTAACTGGAGCAGTTGATTCTGTTAAAATGATAGCAGCTGCTGCAGGATTTGGTGCAGCAGGATTATCATTAATAGTATTATCAAAAGGTTTAAAAGCATACCAAAAATTAAGTTGGACTTCTGATCAAAGTTTACAATTAGCAACAGTATTATCAGGAATCAGTACAGCATTTGCTCAAGCAGGTGGTGAAGCTGCAACACCAACAGGTATATTTGGAAAAGTATTTGGAAACGCATTTAGTCCTAATGCCACTAAGAAAGGTATTAGTTCTGTAATGGATGCAGGTAAAGCCTTAACTAATATAGCAGGAGGTTTAACTGAATTTCAAAAATTAGTAGATAGTAAAGTAGACTTTGTCGTATTAGGAGATGCTATAGCTAAAACAGTTGGATTTATACAAAGAGCATTTGCTGCGGTTGCTGAAGAGGGTAATGTTGAGGCAGGTGGATTCTTTGGATCTTTATTTGGAATTAAAAAGAATAAGGTAGCTGAAGGTTTAGAATCAGTACAAGGGTCAGGTAAAGCTTTAAAAGATATTGCAATTGGTTTAACTGAATTTCAAAAATTAGTTGACTCTAAGGTAGATTTTGATGTAGTTGGTGCTGCTATATCTAAATCAATTGGTTTTGTGCAAGAAGCATTCTCTGCTGTTGCATCTGAAGGTAATGTAGCAGCTGGTGGTTTCTTTGGATCCTTATTTGGAATTAAAAAGAATAAAGTACAAGAAGGTATACAATCAGTACAAGGTGCTGGTGATGAATTAAGTAAAATAGCTACAGCACTATCTACATTTTCAGGTATTGAAAATCCTACAGCAATTGCTGAAAAAATTAAAGTGACATTAGGATTAGTAGGACAAGCATTTGCTTCTATTGGTGGTATGGAAGAAACTGATACTGGATTGTTTGGAATATCATGGGATGAAAATAAAGTACAAAAAGGTATTGAAGCTGTTGACGGTGCAGGTGCAGCATTAACTGATATTGCAAAAGGTCTTAAGGCTTTTAGTGGTGATTTTGAACCAGAAGCTGTTTCTACATCAGTAGGTAAATTATTAACTTCTATAGGAACTGCCTTTAGTGATCTTTATACAGCTAATCCTGAAATGTCTGAAGAGTTAGATGATTTTAAATCATTTATTGTAACCTTAGGAGATGTTGCAGAAAAAGGTCAATTAGAAAAGGCGGCTGATGGAATTTCAAAAATTGCAGATTCTATTAATAAAATTGATATCGATAAAACAGTAGCCTTTGGTGATCTATTTAAATCTGGTTCTGAGTTACCTAGAAGAAGAGATGGATATGTAGCTTTAGCAAAAGCAGTTGAAGAAATTAGAGATATAATGTCTGAAAGCTCTGGTGGTGGAGGTGGTATTGGAGGATTAATAGGTCGAGGTGTAGATGCATTAACAGGTAATACCCCAAAACCTAGATCTAATGATTCAATGAAATCCGACTTTAGAAAATTAAATACTACATTAATAGCATTGAATTCTACAATGAAACAATTACCGGTAAGTATAACTACTGGTATTTCCAACTTAAGTGATGACTAATATTAATTAATAAACAAATAAATATGAATACCAAATACACTGCTACTTTTAAAATGGATAAAGGAGATATTACTTTTCGTCTTTATGATGAAACTCCAATAAACACTGGAAATTTTATTATTAAAGCAGAAGCCGGTAATTATGATGGCCAAAGTTTTGATAGGGTTATACCAGGCTTCATGGTGCAGTTAGGACCAAAGGAACAAGAAGGTGGTCATCCATACTTATATGATGAATTAGAAACACCTCGAAGAAAAAAGAATAATAATTTTCATGCTTATGGCGTTTTAAGTGCTGCTAATACTGGATCACCACATACTTCAATGGGTGCATTCTTTATTTGTTTAAGTAGAAGAGGAACTCAACATTTAGATCCAGGTCATACAACATTTGGTCATGTTATTGATGGAATGGAATTAATTGAGCAGATTGCAGAAGGCGATACTGTTAATAATATAATTATTTCACTTACTTAACAATTTCTTAAAACTAACTTTAACTTTAGCTATATAAATTATATAACAGTTAAGGTAAAAAAGTATAGTATGAAGAAAAATATAGTTTGGTTTGATTTAGAAACCACAGGAATAAGTACATCATCAGATCGTATCATAGAGATATGCATGATTAAAACCGACTTTGACGGTAATGAGATTGAGACTTATAATCAATTAGTAAACCCAGGTAATGTAGAGATGAGAGCCGAAGCTGAAGAAAAGCATGGCATTTCTCTAGAGATGTTAAAGGATAAACCTACCTTTGAAATGATAGCATCTGAAATAAACGATTTTATTGGTGATTGCGACTTAGGAGGGTATAATGCCTTATTCTTTGATGTACCATTTTTATGTGAGGAATTCATGAGATGTGGTATAGCATTTAACCATAGAGGTCGAGCAGTAATGGATCCTTTCCTTATTTATAGTAATTATGAAAAGAGAGATTTAACTAGTACTTATAAAAAATATACTGGTAAAGATTTAGAAGGTGCACATAGAGCTGAGGCTGATGTTAGAGCTACAATGGAAATATTTCAAAAACAAAGAGAAGTATACCAAATGGCTGATACTGCAGAAGAAATAGATAAGGAGGTAAATACTCGTAGAGCTGATCAAGTTGATTTAGGTGGTAAATTAAAATTTGCTGATGTAGATGGTAAAAGAACTATTATATTTAATTTTGGCAAGCATAAAGGAAAACCTTTTAGAGAAATATTTGAAAATGATTTTAACTATCTTTCATGGATAATTGAAAAAGGTGAATTTTCTAAAGAGCTTAAGATTATATTAACTAAATTAATTGCTAAGTTTAAAGCTGAAGAAAATAAAAATATAGAAATGCCATATTAATCTTTCAGAAATAGAAAAGATTTGTTATTATTATAATATACTAAACACAAAGATAAGATGAATAGATTAGAAAATGCCAGCCTAGCAACGGATTTAGGATTTCATAACCATGCATTTGAAGCAGCAATAGAAGATATAGAAAAAGTATGTGGCGCAGTAATGTACACTGATTCTGATATTACTGAAAGGACTCAAAATGAATGGGAGATGCAAACTGAAGATGGTACTCCTTTTACTATTTATGATTTTAAAGAATATCGTGAATATGATAAAGTTGAAAAGGTTACATGGCATATAGGCTCAGGTAATAGATTTGGATCAAAGAAAGGATATGATGAATTAAAAAGAGCATTCCATTTGCATCCAAAGATTGAGTATAATATATAAAGATTATAATTACGTTCTTTGATTTATTGGGGGTGACCGGTTTTTGACAATTAGATTGAGATAAAAACTACAGTACTGGGTGATGACCTCCATCAATCTTAGCCGACAACGCTGAGTTAGCAATGGCTGCCTAAGTAGGTAAGTAGTGCTCATCATATTATTAGTATGCTTGTAAATAATCGAGATGTAAAAGGAAGCAAGATGTGGTTTAGCAATGTACCCGTTAAACATTGCAACCAATAGAGCCTTTATGATTTTGTGGCCATGGAACATCAAAATCTGATTTTGGAAGTTTAAAGAAACTTATCCTAAGCTGTAAGAAATGTTTTTAAGGATACTTATTGGACGTGGGTTCGAATCCCACCACCTCCACAATGCGAAAGTAGCTCAGTCGGTAGAGCATCAGTTTACCAAGCTGAGGGTCGCGGGTTCGAATCCCGTCTTTCGCTCAATATTATTAAAAGGGGAATTAGCTCAGCTGGCTAGAGCGCCTGCCTTGCACGCAGGAGGTCATCGGTTCGACTCCGATATTCTCCACAACAATTAAAATTAAATATATAGATTATGAAGAAGTTTTTAAGTACATGGTATCCAATCATCATAGCATTCACAGCAATGTTATATTCAATTGGATTAGGATTATTTGGATTAACAGAAGAAGCCCAATACTCAGCTCATTGGTCAGGAACAATTTTACTATTTGCTATAGCAATCAGACAAAGACGAGGTAGATGAATATAGCAATGTTTATAGTAGGGGCATCAATATTTAGTGTTTATGTTGTTTTGCTAGTTTGGAATATTTTTTATAGTAACAAAAAACAAAGAGAAGAAAATTATCCAGGTTACTATGCTAGGCATGGACAACCAGAACAAGACAATTTAGAAGTACGTAAACAACCGAAACAAGACAATTTAGAAGTACAATTAATGAATGCTAAAATTAATTCAACATCCCCATATAATGATGGATGGACGCAAGAAGGATATAAGGAGCAAGTAACTCATTTAGAGAAGAAAATAAAATCAGTTAAATAAGTAATGACAACAAATCAACAATCAAATAACGGAAACGAGCAATTAAATACTGCAAGGAATTCGTTTAATAGTAAAGTATCTAAGTATAGAATACTAGGCGGTACTAAAAAGGTACTATGGGATAATGCAAGAAGAAACAGATCAATATGAAAAAAGATTATGAATATGTAATCCAAGTAATAAGAAACGATAATAATAAACTAATACATTATCCTGCTGTTAGAAACTTAATAGACCTTTGGGTAACTAAGTGGAATGGATCTACTGAATATAGTAAAAATATATTTGATGTTTATTTGCATTCTCTTAATATTAATCTCAAAAGATCATTCAGGTAAACAAAATTTAATTTTGACCATATAAAAATAAAAATACATGGCAGTAAGCATTGAAAAGAAATACCAAAAATTAACAGACACAGAACATGTATTGTTAAGACCTGGTATGTATGTTGGATCTATTAAGCCACATACCGAAGAAGTATTTTTACCTATGAAAGGTAAAGATCAATTTCAACTTACTGAAGTAACTTATAATCCTGGATTCCTAAAACTGTTTGATGAAATAGTTTCTAACTCTGTTGATGAACATAAAAGAAATACTAAGCTGAATAAAGTTAAGGTAGATATAGATATGTCTACTGGTTTAATTTCTATATGGGATAATGGAGGTATACCTGTAAAGATTCATAAAGAGTATGATGAGTGGGTACCAGAAATGATATTTTCTAATTTAAAGGCAGGTAGTAATTTTGATGATACTGAAGATAGGGTTGTTGTTGGAACAAATGGTGTAGGTAGTACATTAACAAATATATTTAGTAAAGAATTTATAATTGAAACTTGTGATGGTCAAAAACACTTTGCACAAACCTTTAAAAATAATATGTCTGAAAGGACTAAGGCTAAAATCACCAAAAAGAAAACTGCATATACAAAAATAACATATCTTACTGATTTTAAAAGATTTGGTTTAAATGGTATTAATAAGAATCATTATTTAATGATAACTAAAAGACTTATTGATATTGCTGCATGTAACCCAACTCTTAAAATATTTTTAAATGATAAACCGATTGCCTTTAAAACTTTTAAAGATTATGCAAATCGTTATGTAACTCCAATATTTTATGATCAATCAGAACATTGGAAAATTGGAATTGGTCATTCAAAAACTGGCTTTAAAGCAATATCATTTGTTAATTCTGTTGAAACTAAAGATGGCGGTACTCATGTTAATAATATAGACTGGCAAATTACATCTTATCTTAGAGACAAGATTAAAAGAAAATACCGTGTAGATGTAAAACCTTCTGAATTAAGACAACATTTATATTTGTTTATAAATTGTACTGTTATTAATCCATCATTCTCTTCTCAAACTAAAGAAAAATTAATAACTCCTCCAAAGGATTTTGGTACAAGTCATGTATTAAGTGAAAAAGTCTTAAGACAGGTTTTAAATTCTGAAATTATAGAATCCGTTTTAGATTGGATTAATAGAAAACAAGAAGCTGATGAAAGAGCAAAGCTTAGAAAATTAAATAAAGGTTTAGATAAAACTAAAGTTCTTAAATTAATAGATGCAAAGAAAAGAGGTGATAGAGCAAAATGTACACTTGCAATATTTGAAGGTGATTCTGCATCATCAGCATTTAGAAGATACAGAGAACCACAATACCAAGGAGCATTTCCACTAAGAGGTAAGTTTATTAATGTTAGAGAATTACCAGCATCTAAGGTTGTACAGAATAAAGAGGTACAATCAATGATGGCTGCTATGGGTTTAAAGATCGGTCATGAACCTAAAGATCTAAGGTATGGTAAAATACTTTTATATACGGATGCAGATGTAGACGGTAACTCCATTGCGGCATTACTAATTAATTTCTTAGGTAAATATTGGCCAGAATTATTTAGTGAAGGTAGGATTCTTAAAGTAGAAACACCTCTTATGGTTGCAAAGAAAGGTAAAGAATCATTAAACTTTTATTCTGATGATGATTATAAGGTATGGGAATCTAAACAAAGAAATCTTAATAGCTGGTCAATAGAATACAAAAAAGGTTTAGCCGCACTAGAAGATGCAGAATATAAGGAGATCATTAGAAGCCCGAGAACATTCACGCTTACAAAGGACAACGGATTTAACAATACTTTAGATATATGGTTCTCGAAAGATTCTAATCCTCGTAAAGGCAAGATATTAGGCGAAGAAATAATAATTAAAAACAATAAATCATTATTTTAGATGAAGAGCAATAGAACAGTAACATCCTTTTTTGATAAAGAATACTTAGAGTATGCAAGATACGTTGTAGAGAACAGGGCTATACCAAGTTGTATAGACGGTCTTAAACCTACACAGAGAAAAGTTGTTTATATTGCAAATAAGATATGGAAAACTGGTAATGAAAAACCAATGAAGCTTTTTCAACTTGCAGGTAGGGTAGCAGCTGAGGCATTTTATCATCATGGTAATACTTCACTAGAATCTTCAATGGTTGGAATGGCACAGAAGTTTAAAAATTCATTACCATTATTAGAAGGTGTAGGTCAGTTTGGTTCTTTAAGAAGCCCAGCAGCAGGTGCACCGCGTTATATAAGTGCAAAGTTACATCCTAATTTTAGATTATTATATCAAGATTTTGATTTATTAGAAAACAAAATAGAAGAAGGAGAAAAAATTGAACCAGCATTCTTTTTACCAATTGTACCAACTGTTATATTAAATGGAACATCTGGTATTGCTGTTGGTTTTGCTACTAATATTTTAAATAGAAACCCTAAAGATGTAGTAGATGCATGTATTGCCACTCTAAATAATAAAAGAATGAAAGTATTAGCACCTTGGATACATGAATTTAAAGGTACTTTTACTAGAGATTTAGAAAATCCTAAAACTTGGAAAATAAAAGGAGAGTATAAAATTATTAATACAACAACAGTAAAGATAACTGCAATACCTCCAAATTATACTTATGAAAGATATGAAGAGATTTTAAATCTTTTAATGGAAAAGGGTGTAATCACAAGCTATGATGATAATTCTTCTGAAACGATTGAGTACATATTAAAATTCAGAAGGTCAATATTAAATGACTTAGTTTCAAAAGGTAAGTTAGATAATGCACTTAGGTTAAACACACAAGAAACTGAAAATTTAACAACGATAGATGAAAATGGTGAATTAAAGATTTTTAATAAAGCCGAAGATATTGTAAAACATTTTGTTGGTGTAAGGTTATCATGGTATCAAACACGAAAAGATTATTTAATTGATAAAACAGAAAAGCAATTATCATTAGTAACAAATAAAGCAAGGTTCATTAAAGATATTATTGACAATAAATTAAAAATTAATAATGTACTTAAAGAAAAGATTGTAACTTATTTAAAAACTAATGCATATGATACTGTTCATGGTTCATATGATTATCTTTTATCAATGGCTATTCATTCTTTAACAAAGGAAAGATATGAAAAATTGTTATTAGAAAAAGAAGAGTGTATTATTGCACTCAAGATGTTAAAGGCAACTGATCCTAAGACAATGTACTTAGAAGATCTTAAAAAATTAAAGTTATCAATTAAGTAAACTTTTTTTAAAAACAACATATAAATATAAATCAATAACTATGGAGACTTACCAATTTTTAGTAAATGACGATAAAAGAATAGCATGCTCAGCAAATAGCGAAACAGATGCATGGTCATGGCTAGCAAAGACCAAGAACCTCACAGTAGATCAAGTAAAAAAACTTTATAAAATTAAATTAAAATAAAATAAAAATGATACAAGAACAATCATCAACAGTTGATTCATCAATGATTAACAAATACGTTTATAACTTTGCCACTAAATCTCTTAAGGTTGAATTTACAGGTGGAGCATTATATGAATATTCTAATGTAGAACCTGAGTTATATGATAACTTATGTAAAGCAGAATCTATTGGTAAATTCTTTAACGAACAAATTAAAAATAATTTTGAACATACACAATTAATAACAGACTAATATGAATAAAAATATAATTTACGAAGCGCTTAAGGCACAATTCGAGGCACAGAGGCAACTTGCATTAGCAACATTAACAATCTATATGACTAATCCTGTAGGTATAGGAGAACATCCTCAGCATATTGAAGAAATGCAAACATTAACTAGATCATTAGCAGAGGCTGACGATTGTTTAGAAACATTAAAAAGAAATTTTGAAATAGCAGAAGCAGGAGCGGATGAATAAAATCATATTAATAGGAAAGGCCGCTGCTGGAAAAGATCATATGAGAAAGGTTTTAGAAGGTAGAGGTTTTACATACGGTACATCTTATACAACCAGACCTCCTAGGGATGGTGAAATTGATGGCCAAGATTATTATTTTATTTCTAAAGAAGTTTTTAAGAAGTTTGCAGATAATAATTATTGGTATGAATATGTAGAATTCAACGGTTGGTTTTATGGTACAAGCTATGAACAATTTAAAAAGACATGTAACTTATTTGTTATGACCCCTAAAGGTGTTGAGGCAATTAATCCTATTGATAGAAAAGACTGTACTATCATTTATTTAGACATACCTTTAGAAATAAGAAAAGAAAGATTAAAATTAAGAGGTGATCTTAATGATAAGATAGAAAGAAGGATTGATGCTGATGAAATGGATTTTGGTAAGTTTACTGATTATGATATTGTAATAAACAATTCTAACTTTTAACTATATAAAAATAAAACAATGAGTAAATTCATTATTATAGAAGGTACCGATAATGTAGGTAAAGATACCCAGCAAGATTTAATTATTAAAAACATGAGTGATCACGTTTTTCATAAGTTACATTATTCATCATTACCGTTTAAAGATGATAAAGAAAAGCATGCAACATATTCTAAAGAACTTTATGAAAGCATGTTTTTATTAATGATGAAATCTAAACTTGCTCATAAAAAAGGTGATCCAAATATTAACCTTATATTTAATAGATCTCATTTAGGTGAAACTGTTTATTCTCCATTATATAGAGGTTACTCTGGTGATTATGTTTTTGATATTGAAAAGAAATTTACTAAAGCATTAAGAGAAGATCTTTATTTAATTACATTAACTAATGATCCACATACTATATTAAAAAGAGATGATGGCAAATCTTTTTATGGTAATGAAGAAGAAGTTAAAGCTGAGGTTGATGGATTTACAAGAGCTCATCGATTAAGTACTATTAAAAATAAGTTACATATTAATGTTGGTACAATGAGTGCAATAGAAGTTTCTCATATTATAACAGAATTTCTAAAACACAAGAACACAGTAACAGGTGATAACAAACAATTAAATATGTTTTCATAATGAGTAGCGCAGAAGATATAATGTATAAGGCTCATAATGAAGGTATCAGAGCTGAGGTGTTTATAGAATCACAAAAGTTAAGAGAAGAAAATCCTATGAAATATAAATACAAAGAAAATGTAGATATATTAGAAGAAGCGTATAAAATAGTATTAGAACGAAAGAATAAAAAGAATGAGAACATATAGAGGAGATACATTTGCAGAAGTTTATGAAAAGGCATTAATAGATACTTTAGACAATCCTGATTATACTTCTAAACCAAGAGGTATGGAAATTAAAGAAATCTGTAATGCAGCATTAGTTATAGATGATCCTTATTATCCACTGTATGAAAATGAAAAAAGGAGTAGTCAATTTAAATATATTGCTGGTGAAACTATATGGTATTTTACAGGAAGAAAGGATATTGATTTTATAAGTAAATATTCTAAATTTTGGAGCCAATTAGATAACGGTGATGGTACTGTTAATTCTGCTTATGGTAATCTTATATTTAATGAACCTCTTTCTGATGGTAGAAATCAATACCAATGGGCATTAGATTCTTTAATAGAAGATAAAGACTCAAGGCAATCAATTATTCATTTTAATAAACCATCTCATCAATGGAAAGGTAATAAAGATTTTGTATGTACTCTTAATGGTATATTTCAAATTAGAGATAACAGATTAAACTTTACAGTTGATATGAGGTCTAATGATTTAGTATTAGGTACCGCAACCGATGTAGCATTCTTTTGTTTACTACAGCAACAAATGTTAAAACATTTAAAGTTAACATATCCTAATTTAAAAATGGGTTCTTATACTCATATCGTTCATTCATTGCATATTTATGAAAGACATTTTAATTTAGTAAAAGAAATGTTAAGCCATCCATTTTCTCATATGTCTTATCCACCTTTAAATGAAAACTTAATTACTAGAAAAGGGCATCCTACTGATAACATGAATTTGATAGAATCTGATATTCTTTTAGGCTTTGAAGGTGATTTCTTTAATGATCCACTATTTGAATGGTTAGCATTTAACAGTAACGGTGGAGATATATAATAAAATTAATTATAAGTGTTGAAATATTTAAAACTTTTTGAACAGTTCCTAACAGAAAAGAAACCTAAAGGTGCACCAGATTTCCATCATTCAGATGCACCTGATGCTGAAGGTAGGTTTAAAGATCTTTCTATAAAGGATTTAGCCGCATGGTTAATTAAAACCAGAAAGAAAGATGTTAAAAAGATTAGTGGTTCTTTAACACAGCAAATAGTTTTTAATAGAAAGAGTGATCCTAAGTATGCTGAAAAGATGGAGAAAACCAGAAAAGAAGTATATAAACAATTAGGTAGAGAAGATTTACTAAAAGAATCTGTTGATATTGAAGATGGTTTAGGTAAAGTTTATTTAGCACTAAGAGAAGACAGTGGGCAAAGATGGTGGACTTATAAAGGTTTTGCTGGAGATAAGTTCTTTACACAAGTTCATGAAAATAACATGCATGACATTGATATTAATCCAGACTATCCAGTTTTAACATATCATTCAGATACAGTTAATAAACTAATAAAGGCTGGTAAGATTAAAAAAGAAAATGTTTATAATCACCCAGACCACATATCAAAATCTGGATCTAAAGAAGAATTCCATAAACTGGTTGGAGAAGATGAAAATATACCTAAGACAGTATATTCTAAGAATGATGCATTAGAGCAACTAGAATTTCCTATTATTGCAAAACCTGCAGAAGGTCATAGCGGAAAAGGTATTCAGATTATTAATAAACCAGATTTAATGGAAGATGTAGATGAAAAGATCTTTGATACATTTTCAGAATATATTGATAAAGAAGAAGAGCATAGATTTATAAACTTTAAAGGTAAGCCTATCTTTTGGATGGAAAGAACTCCATTAAATGAAAAAGCTAAAACTGGTAAAGGTAGTGCTAAAGGTGAAATGGAATTTGGTTATGCAAAAAGGAGCTTAAGTGATTTACCTGAAGATTATAGAAAAGTCTTAGAAAGATTCTGTAAGATCTATGAAGATTTACCTTATATGTGTTTTGACGTAATGAAAGGTAAAAATGGAAAAGTATATATTATTGAATCAAATGCACAACCTGGAGTACCTTTTGATTCGACCGTTGAGGCTTATAAGCATATCTATGAAGATTTTTATAAGAAACCTCTTAATAAAGAAAGTTTAACTAAACTAGAAGAATACGCAAATACAATGATTGAAAAGACCCTCGAGAAAGATGGCGGCAAAAGATTTTCAATTAAATAGTAAAAAAGTTACCAAAAACTTTTCAGTTCCCAACTATTTTGTTTATATTTATACTGTATTATATGAAACAATACACTGTAAACTAATTATATGAATAAAGAAATACCAAAAGATTTTTATATTACATCCGATACTTGGTTTGGCAGACCACAGATTCTTCAAATTGCAAACAGACCGTTTGGCAATGTAGAAGATATGAATTCTGCTCTAATTAAAAATTGGAATAAAAAAGTAAAGAAAAAAGATGTGGTATTTCATTTAGGAAATTTTGCATGGGATCCCACAACTGCTCGTAAGGTACTTAAAAAATTAAATGGTAGAATCTATTTTTTAAAAGGTAGCCAAGATGAAGCATTAGAAGAAATCATAGATGAATTTCCTAAGGCAGAATTTATGAAGAAATCAATTGTTGAATTAATTGATTTTGATAGTATTATTTGCCATTATCCATTAGCGGTATGGAATGGTAAAGATTCTGGAACTATTCATATGCATGGTCATACAGTATTCTCTCATAAAACTAATCTTACAATTGAAAGTAGATTTAATGTATGTACTGACTTTTGGGGATATTCACCAGTAAATTACCTAACTTTAAAAGATTTTATAAATGGCTAAAAAAACAAAAAAGACGTACAAAGAACTTGCACTAGAGTTTAAAAAGACAAGAAAAGAAAGTGTTTATAATGAACTATATGCTAAGATGAGACCAGGCTTAAGATCATATGTAAATAATATTGTAAAAGATCCTAATGTTACTGAAGATATTGTATCTACAACTTTAACTACAGTGTATTTGAAAATTGATCAATATAATGAGGATTATCAGATTACAACATGGGCATATCGTATTGCTTACAATGAATGCATAGGTTGGATTAGATATAGAAATAGAAAAGTAAGTATGAATGCATTTACTGATAAAGGCATTGATCCACCAACATTTTTATTACCTAACTCAGAACCTAATAATGGAATGCCGTGGTCTACTGAAGATGATTACTGGGCAGCTGAACATCTTTTGGTTGAAAAGGTAAGATTAACAACAGAAGCAATAAAGGCATTACCTCCAATGTATAAAAGATTTATGGAAGAAAGATTCTTAAATAAAAAATCTTATAATGATATTTTAGACATAATGTCTGATAGCGAAAAAGGCATAAATCTACAAACTGTTAAGAACAGGATTTTTAGAGGAAGGAAAATAGTAAGAAAACAGCTAGAAAGTATGAAAGTATTTTCAGAAGCATAAATACATAACTAACAAACAAAACCATGTACATATTAAAATTATATAAAGAATTAGTAACCTGGAATAAAATTAAAAGGATTGCTAAAGGCGCTCAAGAAAAACTTTTAGAAAAAGGGTTCCGAGTTGATTGGGTAGGTAGAATCTATACTGTTATTAATTTACCAGAAGAAGTAGTGAATACACCAATTTCTCAAGAAGGATATGTGTTAATGCAATTAAGAGAACATGATAAATTATTTTTAGAATTAGGAATAGCTGATTATGTATCACCAGAATTTGAACCTATACCAGATTCAGATTCATTTCTTTTAGTATTATCTCCTGATAGAGAATATTTTAAAACATGGCCATTAATTATATCTTTAACAAAGACATTAATACTGGCATTTCTTTTGAGAATTGCTTATGTATTTACAAAATCTTATAGTGAAAAAATATCTGAAATATGGAACGAGATGATAAACCTAGTATTTTAAATAATGTTAATAACATTGAAAATAAACTAAAAGAATTAGAAAAAGAAAAAGAAATTATTCAAACAAGCTGTGGTCATAAAGAAGGTGTGATCATAAACTTTAATGAAGATAGATCTATTAAAAAATATTGTTCAGTATGCAAGAGGGATTTAGGTTATGCAACGAAAGAAGAAGAACATGATTTTTTAAAGCCGAAAGGCTAGCAACATACATAGGAAATGGTTTTCTATGTTAGGGAAATAATTCCCGAATATTAAATAATAAAAAAAATTTTAAAAGATGAATAAATTAATTTTAAGTTTAGCATTAGTAGTTGGAATGGTATTATCCACAACAGCTCAAAATGTAAAAGGAGACTGGTATGTAGGTACAGGAGACGTTGCAAACGTTGCATGGACTGATTTATCAATAGCACCAACTTTAGGATACGCAGTATCTAATAAAGTAATGGTTGGATTAGCTGTAGCACAAGCTGACTCTTCTCAAGATTTAGCAATTGATATACATGCTAGATATTTTATGACAGTAGCAGGGCAAGATATTTTCTTGTATGCAGCTATGCCAGAATTTGATACTGATAACCTTTCATTAGGTTTAGGTAAAATGTTCACAGTTCATAAAAGTATATTTATTGAACCAAAACTTGTTTATCACTCAGGTGAAAAAACAACAAACATGATGTTAGGTTTCGGAATGAAATTCTAATAACATATTACTTATTAAAACCGGTAGCTTAATTGTTACCGGTTTTTTTGTCTTAAACTTTATTACATTTTTACATATAATAATAAACAGATTATGTCTACAGAGCAATCATTAGCAACAACCGAAACTATAAATGGTAAAAGATACTATAATATAGGTGAAGGTAAAAAATATCCATCAGTAACAACTATCTTAGGTGCAATGACAGATAGCTCAGGTATTGATAAATGGAGAAAACGTATAGGTGAAGAAAAGGCTGATGCTATTTCTAAGTTTTCTGCTAACCGAGGAACTGTGATGCACCAATTTTGTGAATACTTTTTAGGATCTGAAAAACAAACTATTAGAGAAAGATTAATTGATGCACAAACATTAATAGGCCCATTTGTAAAAGAGAATGGTTTTACTGAAGAAGAAACTAATATAGGAAGGAAATTATTCTTTAATTTTTATAATGGCAAATGCTTTGACCGTATTGCAAATGTAGTGTCTATCGAAGATACTCTATTCTCACCTCAGATGGGAGGTTATGCTGGTAGAGTAGATATTATTTATGAAAATGAAAAAGGGCATCTAGTGATCTTAGATTTTAAATCATCTAAAAAAGCAAAAAGAGAAGATTGGATAGAAAATTATAAAATGCAAATTGCAGCATACTCATTAGCATATTGGGAAATGCATAACAGAAAACCACAGGGTGGTGAAATTTGGATAAGTAATGAAGCTGATGGTTTTCCACAAGTTTTTGAAATGACATTTGATGATATAACTAAATATGGTAAAATGTTTTTAGGGTTGGTAAAAGAATTTCATAAGAAGTACATACTTGAACCGAATATATAAAAAAAATCAAATTTCAATGTTTATAAGAACGTACGCAGATTTTCTTTTAGAAGTTAGAGATAAATCTCATGACAATGCTGGCGATAAAATAGAAAAAGATCATAAAAAAGGTGATCATGCTGGAATAGATAAGAAATTAGAAAAAGAATTAGAAGATGAACTTAACGATGTTTCAGAAGATTGCGCCAGGTGCGGGGAGCATATCTCATCTTGCCAATGCGCCGAGACGGACCCCTGGTCAACTCAAGTTTATCACAGAGCTCCAAAAGGAAAAGAAATTAAACAAAAACCAAAACAAGAATTTAAATAATAAACAAATGAATACATTTAACAAATTTTTTGCAGATCATGGAATTAAAATAATTATAGCTATAATGTTATTAACTTATTTTAAATCATGTAGCATTGATTCAGAAGTAGAAAGAATTAAAAAAGAACAAAGAATATTAACTTCTGAAATTGATACATTAGCTTTACAGTTAGTTAATGAAGCCGAAATGATTAAGCTTATTAAAGAAGTACCGGCTTGGAAAACCCTAAGAATTGAAGAAATTTCTGATAAAGAAAGAATTTCTATCAATGCACTAGAAGAAAAAGATAACTAAATGTGGCTAATACACCTATAATACCTGGAGTACCAACACCAGTAAACGGAGATCCAAAATGTGCATTAACTTTATGTGGTAGAATTATTGCTCAAGTTGATTGTGTTCTTGTAATAATGCAAGGAACTAATGGCTGTATTGATATACAGTTTTTTGATAAGGCCGGATTACCTCTTGATTTAACTACTTATACAGAAATTCAAATTATGTTGTACAATGAATTTGATTGTACGGTAGCTAATTTTTGGTGGCCAGCTATTCCTACTGGGTGTACTGGATTATTAATGACCATATTACAATATACAAACTCAAAAGGTGCAATTGTTAATAAAGGTATGGTTAGATTATGTTTAGATCCTGCTTGTACAAAAACAAGTCCGAGTGGTATATTTGCCGAAATTTTATTAACTGAATTAACAACCGCTGGTACATCGGAAACATCTGGTATACCATGTTTACAGGTTGCTAGAATAACACCATCACGCATTCACACAAATGGTTGTGCTGATGGCTGTTCTTAAAAAGCTTTAACATTATGAATACATTAAAAGAAAGATTATTACATATTTTTATTATCGGTATATTCTGTAGCCTTTACTTCTTAGTAGCTACAATATCAATGATAAACTCCGTTGCATTTTTTGACTTAAGCCATGATGGTTTAATGTCATGGTCATTAGCAATAGGATTTGAAATAGGGGCAGCAGCTTCTCTTGCTGCTATTATTATTTTAGATAAAACAAACAAAACAATGGTTTGGGGTTTATTTTTATTATTAACTTCATTTCAAATGATGGCAAATTCCTTTCATGCTTTTATTAATTTAGAAAATTATATGGGATGGATTGAATTATTTGGATTAGAAGAAGCAGAACCAATATATCAAAAAAGAATTTTAGCAATAGTGAGTGGTGCTATACTACCTCTGATTGCATTAGGATTTATTAAATCTTTGGTTGATTATATTAGACCAGAGCAACCTGAAGAATCATTAAAAGATGAAACTGCTATTGCAGGATATTCGGCGGATATTGATATTTTAGAAAATTCTAAAAAGCATTTCCCTTCAGATGATATTAAAGAAGTTAAAGATGAGCCAATTAAAGATACTCATACTGAAGCAATTACAATTCCTGTAACAATTGGAGAAGTACAAATCGCACCTGAGACAGTTAATACTGATAATGCAGTTGCTGATATTGTAGAAGAGCCAGTTCAAGCAGCGCATATTACCCCCGTTGGAGATCCTATAGTGATACCAACAAGCAACGCACCCCGTTCTAATAAAGTAGTGAAGCCAGCATTGACTTCAAGACCTTTTATAAAGGGGTAAAATCATAATCTTTTAGCATAACCTGTTGAAAGGTTAAAAATAAAATAAGAATATGCCTGCACATACTTACGATGATGAGGTTTTCCGTGAAAAGAGAAAACCTAAAAACCCAATAACATTTAAATTAAAACTAAACGAAGAACAGAAATTAGCAAAGGATGTAATATTAACAAACACAATTACATTATTAGCAGGTAAAGCTGGATCTGGAAAAACACTATTAGCATGCCAAGTTGCTTTAGATGGATTATTTAGAAGAAATTATGAAAAGATAATTATAACAAGACCAACAGTTTCAAAAGAAGAGATTGGATTTTTACCTGGAGATTTACATGCAAAAATGGATCCGTGGGTACAGCCAATTTATCAAAACATGTATAGTTTATATGGAAAAGATAGAGTACAGCCTTATATAGAAAGTGGGCAAATAGAAATTGTACCAGTTTCATTTATGAGAGGACGAACCTTTGTTAATAGTTGTGTTATAGTTGACGAGGCTCAAAACGTAACTAATGATCAAATGGAAATGATTGTAACCAGGGTTGGTTTAAGATCTAAAATGATTATATGTGGTGATGACGGCCAAGTTGATTTAAAAGGTAAGAGCGAATCAGGTTTTAGATTTTTGTATAACCAATCATCTAAAATAAAAAATCTATCTTCTCTTACATTATTACATAATCACAGAGATCCAATTGTAGATGATTTAATTGAAGTCTATGAAGAGGAAAATTATAAAAGAACAAAGTCTAAGAATAAATAACTAAATTAAAATTATGGAGATTCAAAAAAAAGGAACGGTACTTCTTCAATTTTCAGCTAATTGGTGTGGTCCCTGTAAAGCAATGAAATCAATAGTAGAAGAATTTAAAGAAAAGTCTACTGTTATAGTTCAAAAAGTAAATGTTGATTCTGAATCTGATATAGCACAAGAGTATGGGGTACGTAGTATCCCATGCTTTATTGTTTTAAAGGATGGTGAGCAAGTAGCAAGAAAATTAGGTACACAAACTTTAGAACAATTAAAAAAATTAGTAGAATAAATTATGAGTTGTTATACAAGAAAACAAATCGAAGATACAATGATTAGTAAAGGATACAAATACTTTACTGGTGGGGACTATGATGTAAATATTATAGGAGTAAGAAATTCAGATACAAAAGGTAAAGTTACAAATGCTTTTGATGACTGTATGACAATATCCTATAAAGTAAAAGGTGAGTGGAAATTTCATTGTTTTAAATGTACTACAGATCCAGGTACTCATTGGGTTGAAAATATAATGAATGACAAGGGTGTAGCTATTCTTAAACCAAATCAGTATAGAGGTTCTCATAAATTAAGATTACACCAAGGTAAATATTTAGCTTTAGGACAAAAGAAAGATGTAACAGTATATAGAGATAATAACCGTGATGATAATTATGATTTAAATGAATCTAAAACAGATACAGGATTATTTGGAATTAATATACATAGAGCAACAAGCAGAGCTGGTAAAGGTTCTACACAAATTGATAAATGGTCTGCTGGTTGTCAGGTTATAGCTCATAACGATGATTGGCATGAATTTTTAGATATATGCCAAATTGCTAGAGAAATTTGGGGCAATTCATTTACATATACTTTATTAGAATCTAAAGATATATGTTAATTTAAAAATAAAATTAAAATTATGTGGAAAATATTTAAAGATAATAATGATTGGAATGAAAAGGCTATTGTTGGCTTTATAGCATTTATAATTATGTGTTTAATAATGATAGCAGATTTAGTAACTGGTTGGTTCGGTAAAGATTTAGTTATTAATGAATTTATTTATGATTCATTCACATTAGTTGTATTAGGTTGCTTTGGTATAGCAGGATTAGAAAAGTTTGCTAATAAAAAATAATAAGAAAAAATGAACAAATATATTTATAGAGGAAAACTTGATAGAGTTGTAGATGGTGACACTATTGATGCAATGATAGATGTTGGGTTTGACATTTGGATTTTTAAAAGAATTAGATTTTCTGGTATAGATACATGGGAAAGTAGAACTAGAGATTTAGATGAAAAGAAAAAAGGACTTGCTGCCAAAGAGAGATTAAAGGTCTTATTAAATGAAGTCAGTAGTAAACCAGGAATGTTTAGAATTAAGTCCGAGGGTGTAGGTAAATATGGTAGAATATTAGGTCAGATTTATGTTATGGATGCTGATGGTGTTCAGTGGGATGTTAATCAAACATTAATAACAGAGGGTCATGGTTATGAGTATCATGGTGGTAAAAAACGGTCATCTTGACATAGTAAAAGTAGAAAAGTAGACAATATGTCAGAAATCTCATTGTTGCACAGTTTTTTCAGTATAATATATTAAATAAGGAAACGAATCTTTATTTTAATAAAAAACTAAATAATATGTACACAATTTTAAACGGATTTAAACCCGTAGCACAAGCAAGAAGAATTAATGATAATATTGATAATTTATTAAAAGATCCTTTTTGGGATGATTTTGAAAATTTCTTTACTAAACCATCTAAGGGATATCATTGTATTAAAAATGAAAATGATTGGACATTAGAAATGGCAGTTCCAGGATTTACTAAAGAAGACTTAAAAGTTAAAATGGTAAAAGACGAATTAAGTATTGTTTCTACTAATGAAGATAATATATGGTTAGGTTCATTTGATAAACTCTTTACTTTACCAAAAGATGTTAATACTAAAAAGATTAAAGCAAAGGTTGAAAATGGTGTGTTAACAATAACATTACCTATCAAAGAAGATACTGAAAGTTTTATAGATGTAAAGTGAAACTAAATAGAAATTACGTTATATAATAATAAATATTTTAAAATAAAATCAAAAAACGTTAACATGGATAACAATCAAGAAAACCAAAACCCAGAAGAAGTAAACCCAACAGGTGATTTTACTGGTCAGCAAGCATTAAATGTTTTAATTCAAGCTGTTAGGATAGCACAAGGAAAAGGTGCGTTTACATTAGAGGATGCTGAGATTATTTCAAAAGCTATTAAAATATTCGTTCCACCAACCCCAGCAGGAGAAGAAGGAACTGATACTGATCCAATTGTAAATGAAGATACACCAGCAGAACCAATTATGACTAAAGTTGGAGAGTAATTAATTTACACAAGTAATTAAAGGCCCCATTTATGGGGTCTTTTTTAGTTTAATATATAATACAAATCGTATTAAAATGGTATCCTTAGAAAGTATACAACAATATTGCAAAGGAAAGAAAATTATTATAGTAGGTAATTCATCTGGTTTACTCCAAAGTAATCATGGAGAATTAATAGATGCCTATGATATTGTAGTAAGAATTAATAGCGGTTATTTACAAACACAAGATTATAAAGATTCTATAGGAAGTAAAACAAATATACTTTCCATGGGTATTAAGTCAGCAGATAGGGTAGGTAATATTGTTAAAGATAATAGAGTAGATTACATTTTAAGCCCAATAATATGGAGTGATAAATTATCTTATTTTAATTCCTATAATATAGATCCATCAATATATCATACTCTTAAATCTAATTTAGGTTCTACTAAGCCTTCTACTGGAATTAGTACTTTTAATTTCTTTAATACCCAATGTGATTTTTTACAATTAGATTTAATAGGTTTTGACTTTTTTAAAAGTTCAACAAAAAGTAGAAATCCATTAGGCCATTTACATGTTTCAGATCACGATGGCCCTAAGGAAAGTTTATTTTTTAAGAGATATCGTAATCCTGAAAAAACAAGTTTATATTCTACTTTGTATAATAATAAAATAACATTTTAAAATGATAAGTAGAAGAAGTATAAAAAGAATTGTTCATGAACCACAATCTTATGGTGATCAAAAGAAACAATTTCCTAGAGTAACTGTTAGATCTGATGGGACTCATAGTAAAGTCGTAAATTATTCACAAAGAATTAGGAGGGATCCTTTATTAGTTCCATTACCAGTTCCAATTTCTTTTTTACAAGCTCATCAATTACCAGCAATAACTAATGATATTTGTTTTGTTGTAGGTGGTGGTCCTTCGTTGAGTGGATTTGATTTTAATTTATTATCAGGCTTTGATACTATTGCAATTAATAAAACTGTTGAATATATCCAAAACCCAAAATATTTTATAACCACAGACTATTCATACTTTGCAAAAGGAACTTTACCAATAGAATCAATTAGACAAAAAACAGAGCATGTATATTTTGTAGCTAATATGACCCACCCTTACATGGAATTAAAAAATGGTATGATTACAGATACGAGAGGCCTTGTATATGAAGATCTCCATAAATGTAATGGTGTTATAGAATCAAATAATATAGAAGGTTTTAGTAATGATGTAGTTGGTTTTGCTAGTGGATCCAATAGCGGACACTGTGGTATTCAGTTAGCATTACTCTTAGGTTATAAAAAAATATACTTATTAGGATTTGATTTATCAGAAGGTGCACATACGCATTTTCATCAATCATATACAGAATTTGATAAAATACAATTTAGAAAAAATGTTGGTAATTATAAAAGAACTCTTTTTTCTGCATTAGAATCTCATAAAGGATCTCAAGAAATTATAAACTTATCTTCACAAAGTAATTTAGCCGAATCTCCTTTTATTAAAACAGAATCTTTTTATGATATAATTAATCAAGATCATTCTAATAATAAAACACTAAATGTAACACCTAATAGTAAAATACCAGCTGATGCACCACAAAATTTAATGGTAGTAGGTTACTATACAGTTAATACCCCATATGAACAAGAGGCTCAAAATTTAATTCAATCTTTAAATAGATTAGGATTAGAAAAAGATATAGTAGGTGTAAATACTTTAGGTAATTGGCAAGCCAATACTAGATTTAAAGCTAGCTTTATGTTAGATATGCTTATTAAATATCCAAACCATAGATTATTATATGTTGACTGCGATGCAGTACTTCATAAAATGCCTATTCTATTTAATAATTATAATTGTGATATTGCAGTAAGATGGCAAGATTTTAAATGGAGAAAAAATGAATGCTTAAGTGGTACTATTTATATGGAGAATAATCATAAGACACAACGATTATGTAGATTATGGAGAGACATTAATATAAATGAAGGGAATGCATCAACTAGAATGGAGCAGTGGAATTTAGATACTGTAATTACTACAATAAAAGGAGAGGATCCTACTTTTGCAGTAAAGAATCTTCCACCAGAATATACTTTTATATTTGATAGTATGAAACATATATACCCAGCAGCCGATCCTATAATAGAACATTTCCAAGCAAGTAGGAGATTTAAAAACGATGTTAATACATTAAACCAATAATATGATTAATAGTTATTTTGATAAAATTATATGTATAAACTTAAAGCATAGAGCTGATAGGTGGAAAGAAGTATCTCGCCAATGCCAAAGGGCAGGCATAGCAGTAGAAAGATATGATGCAATAGAAAACAATCCTATGGGCTGGGTTCATATTCCTGGTAAAGATAAAATGAATCATATTAAACCAGAATCATGGCCAGGTGCTGCTGGGTGTATGGCTAGTCATATTAATGTATGGAAATTAGCAAAAGCTAATAATTGGAAAAATGTTTTAATAATTGAAGATGATTGTGATTTTGTTGATAACTTACAAAATATATTTAATCAGCAAATTAAACAAGTACCTAATGATTGGGATCTTTTATATTTAGGAGGAATACATGAAACGAGAGGTGGTCAATATATTCCTGATAACATAGCACCAAATGTATTAGGCTGCAAAAGATTAATAACCACAACATGTTATGCTATAAAAGATACTTGTTATGATTTAGTTATTAATACAATTTTAGAAAATGAACCTAAATTTTATACAGCAGTAGATACTTATTTAGCATCAAGAGTACAACCACTAATTAATTCATATGCATTTCATCCACCAATGGCATGGCAAAGAAGAAGTTTTAGTAATGTACAAAATGGCAATAGGGATTATTCCACTATGATGAGAGAAGATAATATTAAAAAATAAAAGAATAATGATTACATGTAGATTACAAGGAGGAATTGGAAACTTAATGTTTCAAATTGCTTTTATAGAATATGAAGGCATGATGAGTGGTTTTAAAACTGGTTATTGGAATGTTGATCACCAAATAAACAAATGTAATGTTGACGTAGTACACAACCCTTCACTTAAACATGCAGATGAATACTTACAAATGTTTAGAAATTTTAAGTGGCCTAGAATTAACAAACCACCATCCTCAAAAATAAATGTACCTTTTCATTTTGAAACTTTTGCAGTTAAGGATAATGTTTTATATGATGGTTTTTTTCAGTCAGAAAAATACTTTCCTAATAGAGATTTTATTTTAAATTTGTTTCAGCCATCTGATTTTGTAAAAGATAAACTCAAAAGGTATGATAATTTATTTAATAATACCACATGCTCAATTCACGTAAGGCGAGGTGATTTTTTAAAATATGATTTGCATGTAGCTAGAAAAATGGATTATTTTAATGAAGGCATGTCTGCTGTTGGTGATGTAAATAAATATCTAGTGTTTAGTGATGATATAGAATGGTGTAAGAAAAACTTTATTGGAGATAAATTTATTTTTATAGAAAATGAAAAGGACTATGTAGAACTTTACTTACAATCTCAATGTACACATAATATAATTTCAAGCTCAACATTTTCATGGTGGGGAGCTTATTTAAATAATAAACCAAATAGAAAAATAGTTGGACCTAATCAATGGTTTAGTAATAATAAACCAATTAATAACATTATACCTGATTCATGGATAACAATTTAATTAATCTTTATACACAAAAAAGAATAGATTATTTACAAGTAAAGAAAAATTGTGAATTTTATTTAAAGGATATTAATCCTGTGGATGTTTCTATTATTATACCTGTTATGAATAGGGAATCTTTTCATGCACCATTAGTTAAACACCTAAAGGATGCAATTATAAAACATTCAGAAAAAAGTTATTCTATTACATTCGTTGAGCATAGTGATATACCTAAGCATAAATTGTTATGTGAAGAGAGTAATACTAATTATATTTGGATAAAGAAATCTACAACAGAGCCTTTTAATAAATGCTTAGCAATGAATATTGGTTCACTCTATAGTAATTCATCTAAGTATTATCTTTTTCATGATATAGATTTATTAATGACACCAACTTATTTTATTGATATTTTTAAAAATCTTAATAGAGTTCATCCTGAATGCGCACTGCAAACCTTTGCACATCGAAGAATATTAGTAATGGATCAAATAATGAGTAGTCAAATAATTAATGGTGTAGTATTAATAGATTCACTTACACCTGGTATTAATCCTCCTCACTCTAACCCAGGGGCTCCTGGTGGTTCTATTTTTATAAATGCTAATAGCTTTAAGACAGTTGGTGGTTATGATGCTGAGTTCTTTCATAGCTATTCTCCAGAAGATGCATTCTTTTTTCATAAGTTACAATTAGTAGTAGGTATTGAAGGCTGTAATAATCCAGTGATAGAAGCTTATCATATGCATCATCCTTATATGGGAGGATCTAATCCAGAAAAACCTAAAATGGAAGAAATTTGGAGCGAGTTTAGAAATATGCAATCTAGCAATAAGCTAAATTTTATTAATCACATAGGAGCAGAATTTAAAAAACTATAAACATGAGAAAAGGATTTGAATATTTTGATAAAGTATTTCTAATAAATTTAGAAAAGCGTACTGATAGGTTACAGCAATGTAATGATATTTTTAAAGAACTTAATATATTAGACTTAGTTGAAAGATTTCCTGCAATAAAAAGACCACAGGCTGAGTATGACTGGTATATAAGTGATGGTAAAAAAATAAAGATTGGTGAATATGGTTGTATTGCTTCTCATATAAGTATAATAAAAATGGCTAAAGCAAATGGATGGAAATCTGTGTTAGTGCTTGAGGATGATGTTAAGTTTGTTAATCATAAATACTTTAATGATTCAGTAGAACAATTAAAAGAACATGAATGGGATTTGTTTTATTTAGGTAGCAATACTCATATCCCTTTAGATAAAGTCAATTCTAATCTTTTAAAATTAAAAGAAGGTTTTGCAACTCATGCTATTGCATATCATGAAAGATTCTATGATAAGCTTATAAAAGCATTTGATAAAAAGGCAATTGAAATAATAGATGTATGGTTAGCAGAAAATGGCCAAGAAAATGGAAATGCATATTGCACATACCCTATAACTGCTATACAAGAAAATAGCTTTAGTGATATACATAATCAAGTTATTGACTATAGTTGGATGATAACAAAATTTGAAGATAATACAAAACATTTAAAATGAAAAAACATATCTATATAGCAGCCGGTGGTATATTTTCTTTAGTTATGGGAATGATTTACAGTATGAAATGGCTGAATAGTGCACTTAAAACTGATGGAGAAAATATTAAAAATATATCTTTTCAACAAAACTTAGCATGGACTTATGATAATAAAATAAAAGAATATGTAAAGATTGATAAAATGGAATCCTCCTATAATCCTGAAGATTTAAATATGATTGATTTTATTTTTGATCAACCTAAGATAACTGAAGATTATGAACGCATAAAAGGTTTTACAGGACCATGCTCCATTAAAAATTCCAAACGCAATGTAGACGTGAAAGCAGATCAATCTGATATTTTATTTTTAAGAAAATTGGCTAGAAAATTAAAATTTAATAAGAGAATGAAAATGCTTATTAAAAATGAAGAAGAAAAAATAGATTTCAATAATGCATTAGGTGTTCATATTAGATTAACAGACATGAATGGGATTCACCCAGAGTATGGTATTCTTAATTTTAATGATTTTGAAAAAATGATTGATTTAATATTAAAAGAACATAAAGAGATTAAGACAATATTTGTAGCATCTGACAATAATGAATCAATAAAAAAACTAGTAAATAAATATAGTAATAGAATTAAATTTATTGATTATTTAAATAGATGTGAAAAAGAATCTGAAAATTCATATGAGCTGCAATTAATAAATCATGAAAGTAAAGAATTTTGGGAACATGGATTTTTAGATATGATGATGTTAAGTAAATGTAAATATCTTTTACATAGAACTAGCAATGTAGCTAATGCATCTTTAGTTTTTTCTGATACAATTATAAAAAGTTATAACATATCCACATTAAACAAACAATAAAAACAAACATATAATAATAAATTATGGAAAAAATATATTCAAAAGTTGATCCTACTAAGCTATTACATATAATACAAAGAGTAGATGAAATAACAGAACCTAGAGTTGATTTAATACCTGAGGAACAATTTATTCAATGTTCTACTTTAAAAATGGAAAAAGGTAAAACATTTAAACCTCATAAGCATATTTGGAAAAACCGAACTAGAGATGTTATTGCACAAGAATCATGGATAGTCATAAGAGGTAGTGTTAAGTGTATCTTTTATGATATAGATGATAAAATTATTGCAACACCAATATTAAAACCAGGTGATGCATCTTTTACATTAGAAGGTGGTCATAATTATGAAATAATGGAAGATGATACTCTGGTCTATGAATATAAAACAGGTCCTTATGAAGGTCAAAAATTAGACAAAACATTTTTATGAAAATAGGAAAGGATGTATACATCCATGAAGATGCATGGATAAAACAAAAAGAAGGTAGTAAAATAGGTAATCATGTTGCTATTGATAAAGGCGTTCAGTTTTCTACTAAAGTAGATATAGGTGATTATGTTCATATTGCTCCTTATGTAGTAAGTGTAGGAGGAAAGGATACAACTGTTACATTTAAAGATTTTTCTTTTTGTGCGGCTGGGACTATGATAGTTGCAGGTAGTGAAGATTATACAGGAAAGGGATTAGTAGGACCAACCATTCCTGCTAAATATCGAGAAATTATGTTTGCAGATATTACATTTGAAAAATATTCTGGTTGTGGGGTTAATTGCTGTATTATGCCTGGTGTAACCTTTGGTGAAGGTGCTATATTAGGCGCGCATTCATTAGCAACTAAAGACTTGGAGCCATGGACTATTTATATTGGTAGTCCTGCAAGACCAGTTAAGAAACGAGATAAAGAAATAATTTTAAAACATGCTAAAGAATTAGGATATGAATAATATAAATTTTGAGGATAAAGATATTTTTATGCATAAGGATGCAGAGTTTAAAATAGACCCAAAGATAGGTAACCATGTTGCTATTGATAAAGGTGTTTATTGTACAGTAAATGCAACAATAGGTGATTATGTACATATTGCACCATACGTTACAATAATTGGAGGAAAGACTGGTGTATTTAAATGTAATGGTTTTAATAACATAATGGCTGGTGCAAGAATTGTTTGCGGTTCTGATAGATTTGATGATAGTGGTTTATTTGGAGCTATGATACCTAAAGAATTTAAAGGAAGGCAAATTATTGAACCGGTAATAATGGAAAGATTTTCTAATGTTGGAAGCAATGCAATGGTTTTACCAGGATCTATTTTAAGAGAAGGTGTTTTACTATCTGCTGGTAGTTTATTAATAGGTGATACTATTCCTTGGGGTGTATATAAAGGAAATCCTGCTAAATTAATAAAAGTAATTGACGGAAATAAAATTAAAGAAAATGCAAAAAAATTAGAGATGGGTAATGATTAAAAAAACCAAGATCAATATGGGTGGTGGTGGCTTTTCACATACAATATCATCAACAGGTCTACCTACTAAATATGTTGAATGGATAAGAGGTTATGCAAGCGCTAATATAACTATACATATTGATAATTATATGGTTGGTCGTACTGCTAGTATTTATAGAAAAACCAAAGAATATGCATGGCTTTGTGAAGCTAAATCAGTTTCATATTTTTCTAAAAGAAAATATGTAACACTAGAAGACGGTACACCATCTTACGAGGATGAAAAGACTTCTCTTTATGAGTGGTGTAAAAACAATATACCAGAATTAAAAGAAAAATTTATTAAAGTATTCACGCATGATACTGAGTTAGCTAAAATGGATGATATTTTTCAATTAACACTATGCTCTGGTAAATCATTCTTAACAGAAGGTAAAATATATCCTAAAAGTAAATTAGTGTCTATGATTGCATCTAATAAGGTAATGTGTGAAGAACATGAGTATAGGCAAGAAATGATTGAGAAATATTCTAAATTAGGAGTTGATCATTTTGGTAGCGGTTTTAATTTTATAAAAGATAAAGCTGATGGTTTAAAAGATTATTGCTTTTCTATTGCAATGGAAAATGCAACATATTCAAATATGTTTACTGAAAAGCTAACTGATTGCTTTATGACTGGTACTATTCCTGTTTATTATGGTATAGATAACATTGGAGATTTTTTTAATACTGATGGGATTATAATAATGGATGATGATTTTGATATTAAGGATTTAACTGTAGATTTATATAATAGTAAGAAAGCTGCTATTTTAGATAATTATAATAGAGCACAAGATCTTTTGTGTGCTGAAGATTATATTTTTAAACAATTCATAGAACCTTCTCTATAATGGATAAAATTTTACAATTCCAAAAAGTATCATCGGCACACAAATTTGCTGGTGTAGGTATGGGTGGTAACATCTTTATAACTCTCAATTCTTTATTAGCTTCTAAAAAAGATGATAACTTATATGTGGATATGGAAACTAATTCTTGTGTATGTACTGAAGACGATTTTAATAAATTTAATACTAATAATTGTTGGGAATATTATTATGATCAAATGCCAAAGCCTGACACAGATAACATCGTAACTAATAAATCTGAAAATGCATTCTTAAATTATAATAAGGTTCCTTTAGTTGATTACAGTGATTTGCAGTATAGATTTAATAACAACTTTAAATTAAAAGATTATCTTCAGAACGAATTAGATTCTTATTATAATAATAACCTTAAAGATAAAATAACTTTAGGTGTACAAATAAGATTAACCGATATGTTACACCATCATAAAGTATCTCCTCTATCTAAATACTTAATTAGGATACAGGAAATTTTAAATAAAAATCCAAACATAGAACAATTATTTATAGCAACTGATGATCATAGAGCAATAGAGGAAGTAAGTAAACATATAAGTATACCAATAATATACCATGAAGCTTTTAGGGCTAGTGATGATGATCCTCAGACTGATGAATATGATAGGATGCGAAATAATAGAGAATTTCATAAATATAATTTAAGTAAAGAATGTATTAAAGAAATTTATACTTTAAGTATGTGTAACTTTTTATTAAGAGCCGATGTATCTGCAATTTCAAATGTTGCTACTTTACTATCTACTAAAATTAACACACTATATAATTTATAATAAACAATCATCATTTATCTTATATAATATATAATAAAACAAATTATAACATGAGCTTTGAGACTGTAACACAATTAGAAAAACAACTTGCTGAATTTTTTGGAGCACCTTATGCAGTATGTTTAGATGCATGTACTCATGGTATAGAATTATGCCTAAGACATCAAAATATAAATACAATTACTGTTCCTAAAAGAACTTACATATCAGTACCTTTTCTTGCAAATAAATTAAACATTAATTTAAAGTGGAGAGATGAAGAGTGGCAAGATTATTATAAAGTAAATGAACATCTTAAACCTATTTATGATGCAGCTGTTTTATGGAAAAAGGATAGTTATATACCAGGATCTTTTATGTGTTTAAGTTTTCAATTCCAAAAGCATTTATCATTAGGTAGAGGTGGAGCTATACTTTGTGATAATAAAGAAGATGCAATTGCACTAAAGAAAATGTCATATGATGGAAGGTTACCAGATGTTCCATGGCGAGATCAAGATATTGAAACATATGGGTACCATTATTATATGACACCTGAAACTGCTCAGTTAGGTTTAGATTATTTTGATGAAGCAGTAAAACAAAAACCAAGACAATGGACTATCACAGATTGGCCAGATTTAACAAAAATGGCAGTCTTTAATAAAAAAGAAGGAGTTGATCCTTATTTACAAACCAAATAACAAATTAAGAAAATGAAAAAAGCATTTATAACAGGAATTAATGGACAAGATGGATCTTATCTTGCCGAGTATCTTTTAGATCTAGGATATGAAGTTCATGGAACTGTGAGAAGAAATTCTACATCAGAAAATCAATCAGCTAGGTTAACGACTGCATATGAAAGTGGTCAACTCACAACTCATTATGGTGATTTATCAGATCAAGGAAGTTTAGAAAGATTACTTGAGCAAATTCAACCAGATGAAATTTATAACATAGCAGCACAGAGTCATGTAAGAGTAAGTTTTGATGTACCACAATATACAGTCCAAACAAATGCTGTAGGTGTATTAAATATATTGGAGGCATACCGAAGAGCATGCCCTACTGCTAAATTCTATCAAGCATCTTCTTCTGAAATGTTTGGTTTAACTGTTGAGGATGATGGCTTTCAGAGAGAAAGTAGTATTATGAATCCAGTATCTCCTTATGGATGTTCAAAGGTATTTGGATATAACATAGTAAGACATTATAGAAGAGCTCATAACCTACATGCTGTAAATGGAATTTTATTTAATCATGAATCCCCAAGAAGAGGAAGTAACTTTGTAACTAATAAAGTTGTTAAAGCTGCATGTTCTATTAAATTAGGTTTACAGGATAAATTAGAATTAGGTAATATGGATTCTTATAGAGATTGGGGTCATTCTAAAGATTATGTTATAGCAATGCATGCAATGTTAAATCATGATACACCTGATGATTTTGTTGTATCAACAATGGAAACGCATTCAGTTAGAGAAATGTGTGAGTTGGTGTTTAAATATTTAGATTTAGACTACAAGGATTATATTTCACAAAACCCTAAGTTTATGAGACCTGAAGAATTACCTTATCTTAAAGGAGATTCAACAAAGATTAGAGAAACTTTAAATTGGAAACCAGAATATACTTTTGAATCTATGATGCATGAAATGTGTGATCATTGGATGGATGTTTTACAAGGTAAGGTGTCATTGAGATAATGGAAGAATCAATTAAGGAATTGCTAGAATATGAAGCAGCACAAATAAAAAATATTCCCGTAAACTTTTCTTTTGAATTAGCAGTTAATAGAATAAAACAAAAGGTTCATAATATAGGATCTAATGGTAAAGTTATATTATCAGGGATGGGAAAGGCTGGTCAAATAGCATTAAACATTTCATCTACACTTAATTCAACAGGAACACCTTCTGTTTATTTACATCCTAGTGAAGCTCAACATGGTGATTTAGGTATACTTCAAAAAAATGATATTCTTGTTCTTTTATCTAATTCTGGTAAAACTAGAGAAATATTAGAATTAATTGAATTATCAAAAAATATGTATCCTCATATATCTATTATTTGCATCACAGGTGATAAAGATAGTATTTTGGCAAACAAATCTGATATAACTCTTCATACTGGAAATACAAAAGAAGTATGCCCATTAGGTTTAACACCAACTACGTCAACAACATTAATGAAAGTAATAGGAGATATTTTAATTGTAGAATTAATAAAGAAAATTAAATTTACTAAAAAAGAATATTCACAAAGACATCATAGTGGATATCTTGGTCAAAAAAGCAAAGAATAATGAAACATTGCATAGAGTTTCACAATTGAAACTATTTCATATAAATGTATATAATAATAAATAGATTATGTTTAAATTATTCAAAACAATCAAATCATGGTTCTTACCTAATCATGAAGGACCTTTTCCATATTCAACCGATGGTTTTATAAAAGCAAAGAGATGGGCAAAAAATCAATCACACCCTAAATTACCTGATCACCCCTCTCAATCATTATGGAGTTATGTAAGTAGCAATTGGATTGATTCAGAATATAAATTAAATGAAATTAATAAAGTTAAAACAAATAAGAATAAAACTATATAATTAATATGGAAGGACAAAAAATGAATGTAGATATTGATTCAACTACTGAAATCGTTTGTGATGAATGTGGAAATAATGTTTTTCAGCCTGCCTTCTTCTTAAGGAAGGTAAGCAGATTTGTATCACCAGATGGTAAAGATAGATTATTACCTTTAGATACAATGGTATGTAGCAAATGTGGTAATGTTAATAAAGAATTTCAAACAGCAAATCCTAAAAATAAAACAACAAAAACAAATAATTTAAAAGATGGCAAACAAAAATAAACCAGATATGAAAATTGTAAAAGACGGTTCGGTAGAATCTAAATTAACAAAAAACTATGAAAACCAAGTTGGTAAGACTGGTTCTAAAGAAGAGCAAGCTGCTTTAGCAAAAGAATTAGTTAATGATTCTCCTCGTAAGATGAGTGAAATTATTAAAGACAAAAGAGAAGCATTAAAAAAGAATGAGGATTTACTTAGAGATCTTCAAACTAATGAATATGATATTCCAATGTCTTCACCTAAACTTTATAAGCAATTAATGAAGTTTTTAGAAAAAGATGCTGAATGGGGTCATACGACTGCAACAGGATTAGTAATGTTATATTCTAATCTTAAAGAAAACTCTAAAATAGTTCAGTCTAAAGACTGGGATGGTATTGTTAAATTAAGAGGTACGAGTATTACTATATTATGGACAATGGTAACATCTATGAAAGGTAAAGGATTCTTTGAAGCTAGAAACTTTATTGAATTAATGGCTGCGTTTGGTCAAGATCTTTCTACTGTAGTACAAAAAGTACATGTTGATAATTCAGCTCTTAGAGAAAATCATGCAAAACTATCGGAATTAGATACTGAAGTAAATCATCCTGATGTTATTCTTGATGTTGCAATTGATAAGTATAATGAAGCTGAAGAAGAATTAACTGATTTAATGAATGAAGTTGATCCTGTAGTTGAAACTGTATAACAATGGGATTCCACAGAAGACATATAGATAATAACCAGGTTGTTAAGCTTTATGAAGATGGTGGGCTTATCAGAGTTAAAGAATGGTATACACAAGGCGTTGATGCCTTAGTAACAGAAACCGGCCTCGCTTCAGAGGTCGGTTCTATTCTTTCTGATGATGACTGGATAGTAATGGGTACTCAAATCCAAGAAAAAGGAATCATTAAACTTATTCAAAAACATTTAGGTATAGTTGACAGCAAAAAATAACTTTTTGTTTGTTGAATAAATAAAGAAAACATTGTTATATGCAACACATACCAGACTATAGACAATTTGTCAATGAGCGTGTAAATCTTAAAGCTGCACACTTATCATCTGAGGATTACCAAAAGGCAAAAAAGCTTAAAGCTTTTGATTCTGCTGACTGGGCTTGGAATTCAAAATCTCAACTTTATGACAAGGTAAATGAATCAGTAGTTACTGAAGCTAAGTTTACTAGGTTACCAAAACAATTAAACGCAATGTGGGAGCTTAAAAACTCCGTAGAGAATATGGTTGGTAGGCATGATAATGGAGATGACTATGATCCTAATCAAATGAGGACCATTGAGGAATTCATTAAAAAGATTAAAAAATCAGCAAAATCATTTAAATCTAAAGAAGAAGTAGTAGGTACAATCTATGAAAGTAATTTTTCACCTTTAGGATATGCTAAGAGAGTTGTTGCAGGAGCAATTACTTTAAAGGATGCTATGAAAGAAGCAGGTATTTCATTATCTAATATGGGAAAGTTAATTAAGAAAATAGATAAAAAGTTTGATATAGATGCGGCATTCTTAGAAAGTAAAGTAAATGAAGGACCTGGTAAAGGCTACTATATAAAGGTATCTGTTAGAGATGCTAAAAAAGCTTTAGCAATCCTAGATGATATGTATCGTAAGAAGTTTGATATTAATGGAAGTAATGTTTATTACTTTAAGGATGAGGATATTGCATATGATGCTATGATGGATTTATCCGCTGAAGATATTGAGATTGCTGATACTAATATTGAGGAATCATTAGATGAAAATGCTGATCCATGCTGGGATGATTATAAAATAGGATCTCCTAAAACAAAAATATCTTCTAAATCTGGTAAAAGAGTTAATAACTGCGTTCCTAAAGATGAATCAGTAGTTAATGAAGCAACTGATATTAATGATCCAGTTCTTATGGCATTCAGACGTACTCGAGCAATAATGGAATTACCTAAATTTAAACCAGCTGAAGTAAAATCACGTAGAATTAGTTTTGATAAGTATATGGATTTATTAGATTCACAAACAGATATAGCCCAGGACATTAAAGATAAGGCTGAAGAAATGGCTCAAACATTTAGAGACATGGAACAAGAAGCTGAACCAGAAGGTGGGGTGATGGCAGACAAATATGGTTCTATTATGATGAATCAAGAAAAGGAATATACTCAGTTAAAAGCTAAGAAAGCAAAAATTGATGCTAGAGTTGAAAAATATAAAATGAATTAATTATGAAGCACTTTAAAACATATACAGACTTTATTAACGAAGCAAAAGGTTGGAATGATATTGCAAGAGTAATGGATGCAGGATTAAAGAAAGCTATAAAATCAGGTAGTGTACCATTAAAGTATGCTAAAGATTATGTTAAGTCATTAGAAAGAATGTCAAAAAGAAATACTAAAAAGTTCTTTGATGAATACGGAGATTTTACTGAAGCTGACTTTATAGAAGATGTAGAATATAATATAGCTAATGAATCTATGAATGAAGAATTCAAAGTTCATATGATGTATGATCCAAAAACAGGAAAAGGTTATAAAGCAGAAAAACTAGAAGATCATGAAAGAATGAGTAAACTAGGCTATGTTCATGATAAACCTAAGGATGATGATATTACAGAATCTGCAATGGGTGAAATTGATATAATGGCTAAAGAAGCTAAAAATCTAAAAGAGTTCACAAAGGAAATGTTTGCTGAATTTAAAAATCTACCAAAAAAGCCAGATACTTTAAAGTGGATAGAGGAATTATATAACAGTGCAATTAATGAGGCAGAAAAAGCTGAAGGTGATCGAAGTAAATTGTCAGCTGACATTGAAAAAGCATTAAAGGATAAGGCTACTGAAAGTGGCGTACCTATTGGACTATTAAGATTAGTAATGAGAAGAGGGCTAGATGCTTGGAATAGTAGTCACCGTGCAGGTGTACCACAGGTTGCTTGGGGTTATGCTCGAGTAAATGCATTCTTAGAAAAAGGTAAAGGTACTTGGGGTAAGGCTGATGCTGATATTGCTAAAGAAGTTAGAGATGAAGGTAAGGCTGATAAACTACCAATTAAAAATCCTTCAGAATTTACAAAGAAAGAAAGAGAAGCATAATGAAATTTATAAAAGACTTTAAAGGTTTTGATAAAGTATCTGAAGAACTTAAATATCATGTAGATAATGGTATAGGTTTAGATGACACTGTTTTTCGCTTAGGCTCCGATGCACATGGTAAATTGTTTGAAGAAGCAAAAGAGTATTGGGATAAAGGAAATATGGTATTAAATGGAAAAAGTGGCTTCATGGCTAAAAACCTTGAGGTTGGAACTAAAGCCATATATAAAGATCGTAAATCAGGTAGAACTAAGAAAGTTAAACTTGATTCACCAGAAAGAGGTGGCAATAAAAAGTTTATTGTTTATCGTAATAGTGGAAGAACCGACAAAGAAACTGGATCAATCGTAGCTAAGAAAATTGAATGGGGAGATCCAGGATTATCTGTAAAGAATGATGACCCAGGTGCGTCTGCTAGTTTTTGGGCAAGACATCAATGTGATCAAAAGAAAAAGATGGATCCTAATAAAGCAGGGTTTTGGGCATGTTATGGTCCGAGTTTATTTGGAAAACAGTTAGGGTTAAAAAGTACTAATCCTTGGTAGAATATATAAAAAAAGAAATTACATTAAAATGAAACATATTAAGACAATTAATGAGAATGCTGATAGTATTAATGAAGGAAGAGCTGCAGCAAAGGTATTACTTAAATCCGTTATTAATGGTGATGCTAAAGATGTAGAAGGAATAAAGCTTTCTAAGGAAATGGCTGAGGCTTATTTAGCTTGGTTGGAACAATCAACATACGGTAAGAAGTTCGGTAAATTACCTTTTAATATGTTATTTGATGCTTCTTTTAATTGGGGTATTCAAAGATATGCTAAAGGTAAATTAGCAAAAGAATTAAAAGACATTAAGGCAAAGTATAAAACTGTTAGAGAAGATGCTGAGGATGTTAATGAATCTGCAAGTTCAGAAGAAAAAAGAATTGCAACTAGAGCAATGAGATCAATTGCTAAATATATGAATGTTGATATGGAAAGAGCTGCACAGTATCTTCTTAACGCAGCTGAAGATGTTCAAAGAGATGTCAAAAAAGGTAAAATAAAATAAGATATGAAATATTTTAAAACATATGCTACTTATATAAACGAAGAGCTTAGTGGTCATGCTAAAAAGATGAAGGAAGACGGTCTTAGTGATGATGAAATTAAGAAAATGCATCCTGAGGTAACGGATGAAGATTTAAATGAAGCAAAGAAATTTAAAGCAGGTGATATGTGGTCAAAGACTTTTGATTACGGTGGTATGCTAGCAGCAGGCTTAAAGGTTAATGTTAATACACCTATTGGTGAACTTAATAAATTATTTGATTCGTTTACTGATGTAAATTATCACAGAGAAGCAAAAGACTTATTAGATGCAATTGATAAGATTGAAAGTGGCGATAAAAAAGCTGCTTCAAAACATATAGATATGTTTCATAAAGCATGCAAGGAAACTTTAAAGACAAATGAAGCAAGCAACGTTATGAAGGATCTTGAAAAGATAGGTGGTCAAATTGATTATCTTTCTGATGCTGATGACAAAACTAAAAAGATATGGAAAAAGGCAGGAGTTAATCCAGAAGATGATAATCAAATTATTATTTACTCATATGTTAATTCATGGCCTGAAACTAAAAAACTTTTAGATAAGTCAAAGGTTAAATATAAAGAATTAGAAGATCCTAATTCATCAGGTGAATCTTTTATTGTGTTTAGTGAATCATTAGTTACTGAAGCTAAAGTTAAGGTAACTAAAAAAGATATTAAAGATATAGAGGACTCTGGTAATATTGATATTGCATATAAAAAAGCAATGGAATTATTAAAAAGTTTAAGTGAATCAGTAGTTAATGAAGCTAAATTTGTAAAAGAATTTGATAAAGAAGTTTTAGATGCAAAAACAAAGAAAGAAGTTACAGAAGTTTATCCAAAAGCAAAATTTTATGTTGGTAAGTCGAATCATTTCTTTGGAGATCTAGAAGATAACTTATTTTTTAAGGCATATTATACAAAAGGACAAAAAGAATTTGAAATAAGGTCAGTATACTCTAAAAAAGGAAGTAACTATGTTTATTTATTTAATGAATCGTTAACTGAAGCTTATTCCGATGAACAGAGAATGGAATTAGCTGATAAAGGTTTTGCATTATCTGATGGGAGTTATCCTATTAAAGATTTAAAAGACCTTAAGAATGCTATTATGGCTTATGGCCGAGCAAAAGATCAATCAAGAACTGCTAAGTTTATCGTAAAGAGAGCAAAGGCATTAGGTGCTGAGGATTTAATTCCTGACACTGACGATTTTCAAAAATCACTTAAAGCATAATGAAAAATTTAAAAACATTAAAAGAATCTTTAGAATTAGCTACACAAGTGCCTGCTAAAACTATTGCTATAACAGAAGGAACTGATATAGGTTCATGGAACCAAGGTGGGCTTAAAGGTAATGAAAATGTTCAGGTAACTACTTTCGTTGGTCCTAAGGACATTGAGGATTTTGGTCTAGGTAGAAAATGTATGCAAATAACTGTAGGCAGAAGTTATGTATCATTAAATCCTGCTGACATCACAGAATTAAAAGATCTTCTTAAATCTTATAAAGTTTAATGGGTTGCGGTTGTAGTAACTGTAAATGTGGAAAAGAAAGCCACGAGGAACTCATTAAAGAAATAGAGGATCAAACAAAACCTTTTACTGAAGAAGTTTATTCTAGTAATACTGTGCTTAGGCATTTTGATCCTACTGCATCTACTCATTTATTTAAATGGCATGCCGATGATGAAGATCGTTGGATAGAATCATTAAATGAAAACGATTGGGAATTTCAATTTGATAATGAATTGCCTATATCTATAGAGCCAGGAAAGATTATTCAAATTCCTACAGGCATAATACATCGCTTAATTAAAGGTACTTCAGAATTAAGCATGTCAATTAAATCTTAACTTAAACCATTTTTTATTTTTCAGTATAATTAATATACATTAATAACCTCTTTCAGAAAAGGGTATTCTTTGTTATATTTAAATTATACTAAATAAAATTATGGGAGAAATTTATCCAGAAGAAGAAGCACAACAAAGAAAACCAAGATATAAAAAGACAACTTTAATATTAGATACTTATGGTACTAATCTAAGTAAGTCGGCTATAGAGGGTAAGCTTGATCCAGTTATTGGACGAACTGATGAAATCCTAAGAGTGATTCAAATTCTAGGAAGGCGAAGAAAAAATAATCCTGTTTTAGTAGGCGAACCTGGTGTAGGTAAAACTGCAATAGTCGAAGGTTTAGCACTAAAAATGGTAGAGGGTAATGTTCCCATATCATTACAAGGAAAAGTCATATATACTTTAGAGTTATCAACTATCGTTGCAGGTACAAAATACCGAGGTCAATTTGAGGAAAGAATGAAAAGTATAGTTGATGAATTAATACTCAATCCACATATTATTATTTTTATTGATGAATTACATACCTTAGTAGGGGCAGGTGGTTCAACAGGATCATTAGATGCTTCTAATATTATTAAGCCTGCTTTAGCAAGAGGAGAAATTAGATGTATAGGTGCAACAACGTTTGATGAATTTAGAGAAAACATTGAAGAAGATGGTGCTTTAGATAGAAGATTTCAAAAAGTAGTAGTAGATCCACCATCGTTAGAAGAAACCATTGAAATACTTTCTAATATTAGACATAAGTATGAAGAGCATCATGGAGTATCATATTCAGATGATGTAATTAATCTTATTGTTAAATTAGCAGACCGTTATGTTATGGATCGTTTCTTTCCAGATAAAGCAGTTGATATTTTAGACGAGGTAGGATCTTACAAACATTTAACTAATATGAAGATTCCTCAAAAGATTAAAGCTTTAGAAGAAAAGTTAGTTGAAAAAGAAAATGCTAAAAGAAAGGCAGTATCAAGGCAATTATATGAAGTAGCTGCGAGAGAAAGAGATATGTGTTTAAATCTTAAAGAAAAAATTAAAACTGATCTTGCTGTATGGAAAACTGAAATGGCAGTTAATCAACTAGAAATATCTGAAGATGATGTATTAAAGGTTGTATCAAAAGCAACAGGTGTTCCAATAGAAAAAATATCTGATAAAGAAAATAAAAATTTACTAGGTCTTAATAAACATTTATCATCTAAGGTTATAGGGCAAGAAGAAGCTGTTAATAAAATAGCAGTAACAGTACAAAGAAACCGAGTAGGTATTAGAAAAAGAAACCGAACAATGGGTAACTTTATATTCTTAGGACCAACTGGTGTAGGTAAAACTCAATTAGCTAAAGAATTAACAGAATATTTATTTAATAGTGAAGATAATCTAATAAGAGTTGATATGTCTGAATACATGGAATCTCATTCTACTTCAAAATTAATTGGAGCCCCTCCAGGATATGTAGGTTTTGAAGGTGGGGGTTTTTTAACAGAGCAGGTGAAAAGAAAACCACACTCTGTTATATTATTTGATGAAGTAGAGAAAGCTCATCCAGATGTATTTAATGTACTTCTACAGATGTTAGATGATGGGCAGTTAACTGATTCATTAGGCAGGACTGTTGATTTTAGAAATTGTTTAGTAATACTTACATCAAACACAGGGTCTAGAAAATTAGAAGATTTTGGACAAGGCATTGGTTTTGAAAGCTCTACTAAAATGGTTAATCAAGTTGAAGAAGAAAAATCTATGTTAAGAAAGGCTCTTAAAAATAAATTCTCACCAGAGTTTTTAAATAGAATTGATGAAATAGTAGTATTTAACAGATTAACAGAAGATAATGTAATGGAAATTTTAACTAAGGAATGTAAAGAACTTGCATTAAACTTAACAGAGGTTGGTAATTATATTTTTAAAATATCTAAAGGTGCTAAAACAATAATTTTAAATCAAGGTTATGATCCTAAGTTTGGGGCAAGACCATTACGTAGAACTGTTGAGAGATTAATTGAAAACAAAGTATCTGAATTAATTCTTAAAGGTGAATTAAAAGAAGGCGGTACTATTAATGTTAAAAGTACAAAAGGTGAATTAATAATTGATATAACAAATATAAAAGAATAATGAATTACGGAAAAGAATTTGAAAAATATGCAATGAGTGATCATGGTCTTAGCTCATCAAACATGCATTATGCTAAACAACAATTAGAAAACTCAATGACTCCTTATATTTTAGAGGAAAGACCAATGAGAGCAACACAAATGGATATATTTTCAAGATTAATGATGGATAGGTTACTTTGGGTAGCTGGGCCAGTTAATGATAATATGTCAACAATTGTGCAAGCTCAATTAATGTTTTTAGATAATGTAGAAAAGAAAGATATTACAATGCATATTGATTCCCCAGGAGGTTCAGTAAAATCAGGACTTTCTATGGTAGATGTAATGGATTATATTAAATCTGATATCAGAACTGTTAATACAGGAATGGCTGCATCTATGGGATCTGTGTTATTAGGAGCAGGAACTAAAGGTAAAAGAAGTTCATTAAAACATTCAACTACAATGTTACATCAATCATCAGGTGGTTTTAGTGGAAATATACAAGATGCTGAAATTGATTGGCAACAATGGCAAAATGTAAATAAAGAATTATTTGTATTGTTAGGTAAGTATTGTGGTAAAAAACCAGAAAAAGTAGCAAAAGATGCAACTAGAGATTTTTGGTTAAATGCAGAAGAAGCCTTAAAGTACGGAATTATTGATGAGATTATTGGGGCTAAATAAATAATAAAATTGATTATGAAAATTTGCAAATTCATTACATCTGTAAACAGACCTGAATATTTAATACCAACATTAACTTCAGCTACTAAATTTATTGATTGGGGAGATCATGAAGTTGATGGTATTTTTATTGACGATATGCCTACTGATAGAAATGATAACGAAATAACTAAACTCGCAAGAGAAAATGGTTATAATCATATAGTTTTACATAAAGAAAATAAAGGTCTTTCATATACATGGGAAGAGGTTCATAAGATTATTCAATCAATGGGTAAAGATTATGATTTTATATGGCAACAAGAAGATGATATTATAATAGACAAGCATGTTAAAATAGATGATATGATTGAATATTTAAATACTAATGATACATGCTATCAAGTACAATTAGGAAGGCAAGCTGATTGGTATTATCCTGATCAAAAAGACAGGCAAAAGAAAGAAGATGTCTTAATGAAAAATTGGAAAAATTTTACAGTAAGTACATATTTATCACATGCATTTTCTGGATCTTATTCATTAACCAAAGCAAAAGAATTGTTTGAAGCAATGCACATGTGGAAGAATGGCGAACTAAGACCATTAAATGATAATGGACCTTATACATTCTGTGAAGGTTATTTATACCAAACTATGACATCTTATGCATTACATAAAAATAATCATGATCATTGGGGTTTTAGTTTTTATGATAATAATAAAGATATAATTACAAAACATATTGGTGAATGGACTTGGGGTGCAAGGGTTTCGAAAGAATATGTTGAAAATTCATTAAGTCAATTAGATGGTGAAACTGATGGTATGAAATGGAGAATAGAAAGAATTAAAGAAATGATTGAAAACCCAACAGTTAAGATAGATTCTCGCGGTTGGGGTAAACTTAATAACTAATAAAATACTATATGAAAATATTAATTTGGATTAAAAGAGAAGAAGCCGTTACTGGATCTATAACTAAATATTATACATACTTACCGTTTAATGAAAGTTATCAAGAATGGGTACAAGTAGAAATAACACAAGATGAATTTACACAATTGGAGGATGATGCTGCTATGAAAGAAAGATTAATGCAAGAAAGATAATGGAATCTATAGGAATCATAGCAGGAAATTTTGATATACTTCATCCAGGTTATATTAAAATGTTTAATGAAATGAATACTTTTGTAGAAAAGATACATGTATTATTACACATTGATCCTAGTTTGGATAGACCAGAAAAAATAAAGCCAATATTAAGTGTTTTAGATAGAACAGAAATGCTATTAGCATTAAAAGGTGTTTATAAGGTTTCTACTTATAATAATGAAAATGATTTAAATAAATTAATACTAAAAGTAAATCCTAATATTAGATTTTTAGGTGATGATTATATTAATAGAACCGATTACACTGGTTATTCATTACCTCCAAAAATTATATTCTTAAATAGAGATCATGGCTGGAGTACTACTAAATTTAAACAAATGATTAAAGCAACCATATAAATATTATATATGAATAAAGAAAATAGAATAAAATTAGCAGATAAAATATCATTTAGATTATTAGCTACCCGTGAGCACGAAGATCATTCTTGGTTAGTTAATATTTTAAAAGTAAAAAAGGAAAAGACTACAGGATCTATAAAAAGATTTTTTAAGTTTTTCTTAATTTGGTATAGTCAACAAATGGCAATACCTTTTTGGATTATCGGTCATGTACATTTACATTTTAATACTTGGCATGATCTTTATGAATACGGATTATCAATATTTTTACATTTAATGGTAGGTGTTGGTTTTTGGATAGATTGGAAGCAAAGTAATAAAAAGCAATAATATGAGAATACATATACTAGGAGTACCAAGAAATGCATCAACCCCAGAAATAGCAATGGATCCTTATGCAATGGTAAGTTATTATTTAACTACATTTTTACATAGGAATAAACATGAGGTTCATTATTATGGATTTAAAGAGTCAACAGTAGAATGCACCAAAAAATGGGTATGTGGTGATATTAATCATCATAAGAAATATAATGTAACAGAATTTGAAAAGACTCATTGGTTTGAAAGCCATGTAGGTAATGAAATAATGTTTCAAAAAGCAACAGATTATATTTTAAAAAATTATAAAAGTGGTGATGTTATTATATCATTATGGTCTCCTCAGATTGATTTTCTTGTTTTAGGTTTTAAAGGTACAGGAATAAATCCTTTAATAGTAGATGGTCATATTGGCCATCAGCATCCAAATAAAAATACAGCTTATCATGTTTTTGCATCTCATGCTAATAGGCATTACTGTTACGGTAAACATGAGGGTGGTAGTATAAATAGAGATAATTATTGGCATGATGCTGCAATTGCACCAATAGCTAATACTGTAGATAATTTTAAGTATACAGAAAAGAAAAAAGATTATTTCTTATTTATGGCCAGATTATCAGAAGGTAAAGGTTTAGGTATATTTTTACAATTGGCTGCTCATTTTCCTAAAAAGAAATTTATATTAGCTGGTCAAGGTGAATATAATTATGAATTACCACCTAATGTTGAATTTGTTGGTTTATTAAATCCAAAGGAACGAAAGAAATATTTAGCAAATGCTAAAGCTGTAATTTCTCCATCACATTATCCTGAGCCATTTGGTTTAACAGCAGTTGAGGCAGGTTTATCAGGAACTCCTATAATTTCAACAGATCATGGAGGTTATACTGAAACGGTAGTAACTGATTATAATGGATTTAGGTGTTCTTATTTTAATGATTTTGTAATGGCTATTAATAATATTGATACTATAAAACCTGAAGATTGTAGAAAACACGCAGAAAAGTTTTCAGCTGAGTCTTTAATAAAAGAATGGGAAACGTATTTACATAGAATTAACAGAAGTGGATTTTATACATTAGATTAAAAGATATGGATTTAAGAATAACAAAAATATTAGAAAAAGAAAAGATTAGACAATCAGATACAATTGAACTGATAGCAAGTGAAAATTTTGCAAGTGAAGATGTAATGGAGTTAGCAGGATCTATATTAACCAATAAGTACGCAGAAGGGTATCCAGGTAAGAGATATTATAATGGCTGTGAGCATATGGATGAAATAGAAACTCTTGCAATAGAACAGCTGAAGGAATTATATAATGCCAACTTTGCTAATGTTCAGCCTCATTGTGGAGCAAATGCTAATACGGCAGTCTACCAAGCATTCCTAAAACCTGGAGATAAAATACTTGGAATGGATTTAGCAAGCGGTGGTCATTTATCACATGGTAGTAAACCTAATATATCTGGTAAAGTTTATGATGCGTATTCTTATGGGGTAGATGAAAATGGATTGTTAGATTATAATGAAATAAGAAAGATAGCAATTAAGGTACAACCTAAGATGATTGTAGCAGGAGCAAGTGCTTATCCAAGAATCATAAATTGGAAAGAATTCAGAGATATAGCAGATAGTGTAGGAGCATTACTGTTAGTAGACATGGCACATTATTCAGGATTGATAGCAGGAAATACGTACCCTTCACCAATACCTTATGCAGATGTAGTTACATCTACAACACATAAAACTCTAAGAGGACCTAGAGGAGGTATTATATTATGGAACAATTCAGATTACACTAAGCGTATAAATAGTTCTATTTTCCCAGGTACACAAGGAGGCCCTTTAATGCATATCATAGCAGCAAAGGCTCAATGTTTTATTGAAGCAAATACAGATGAGTTTAAAGAATATACTCGCAATGTAATAGAAAATGCTAAAGCAATGTGTGATGTATTCGTAAAGAATGGAGTTTCAGTACAAACTGATGGAACTGATAGTCATATAATATTAATGGATTTATCAAATAGTCAACATAGCGGTAGGGAGTTTGCAGATATATTAGAAGACAATGGAATCACTGTTAATAAAAATGGTATACCTAATGACCCTCGTAGTTTTATAGAAACAAGTGGAATCCGTATAGGAACAGCGGCAGAAACTACTCGAGGTAGAGATAAGAAATGGTTTAAGGACCTTGCTCAAAAAATATGTATGTTTCTCCACTTATCTAAAATTGTCCATAAAAGACCATTTTAAAAATAATTAAATTTTCTTTCAGAACCTATCATAATTTGTTATAATTAAATTAAATACCGATATATGAACAAAGACACTCAATTAGGTTACTGCTGTATTAATTTAGAACTCCGACCAATTCCTATCACTGTTAATAGAACATGTAGGAAAGCAACATTTCAATCAGGTGGCATTGCACATGTAAGCAACCTTGCATTACAAAACATGCGTGATCTTGTGGAGATTATTAAATGGAATGAAAAGAATGGATTTAAGGTTTACCGCATGTCTTCAAACATGATACCTTGGATGTCAGAATATCAACTAAAAGATTTACCAGATTACAAGAAGATATGTACTGTTCTAAAAGGTGCAGGCAATCTTGCTCTTAAGTATGGCCAAAGGTTAAGTTTTCATCCAGGACCTTTTAATGTTTTAGGATCACCTAATCCTGTACTTGTAGAGAAAACTAAAAAAGAATTAAATCAATCGGCAGAGATAATGGATATTATGGGATTACCACAATCTCAGAGATTTCCAATTAACATTCATTGTAATGGAGTCTATGGAGACAAGAAAGCTACTTTACAAAGATGGTCAGATAATTACAGAGACTTGTCAGTATCAGCAAGAAGTAGATTAGTTGTTGAGAATGATGATAAAGGTAGTATGTATTCTGTGAAAGATTTGTATTGGGGAATCTTTACAGAAGTAAAGGTACCTATTACTTTTGATTTTCATCACCATAGATTTAATGACGGTGGTTTATCTGAAGAGGATGCATTCGTTATGGCAAAAGAAACGTGGGAATATCATAATGTAAAACCATTATTCCATTATTCATCATGCCGAAGAACATTCGAAGAACCAGGTTGTAAAGCACAGGCACATGCTGATTATGTTTACGAAACGATCAATGATTATGGTCATGCGGTAGACATAGAAGTAGAAGCTAAGGCAAAAGAAAAAGCAATCCAAAAATATGTAAAAGATAAAGGTTCCTTACTAGAATCATATTTACCTTTTGATGTACATATCGACAATCAATTAGTATTAGAAGTTTAATTAAAAACAATGTTATGATTAAAATTATTAAAGAAAAACCAATTAAAAGCACAACATCAGTTGAAGGTATATTAATACAAGTTACTGGTGGCCAATGGTATGGAATTACTAGATTTAGACCTGCAAGAAACCCTTGGTTAGGTAGAGGTAGTAAATCAACCACAACAGGAAGAATGGAATTTACAAGCGGTAGTGAAACATTTCAACAAGCTTATAAAGAAAAACCAACCTTTGAAGAATTAAAAGAAACTTTAATGTCTGTATTAAATGGAGCTGAGCCTGTTAAATATAAAATCCATTATTAATGGGAACAATAATGGAAATGTTTGGCTGCCTATTTATTGTAGGTTTAAGTTTTGTTTTTCATTGTGTTGTTTGGGAAGATGATTGGGTTAAGAAGTGGTATTGGAAAGTATTAATAGGTGGCGGCATAATTGCAATATGCTTTGCAGCAGTATTAGGTTATTAAAAATGATTATACTATAATAATAAAAACATGGAGGGTTAGCCAAGTGGTAACGGCGCTATACCTTTTAAGGATTGAAAAGCAATGCTAGCTGCGCAAAGTAAATCTTAGGTATGGAAATCAGGGGTTCGATTCCCCTACCCACCAGCTCTTAAATAGGTTAACACCGAACAACGAGGCGTCAAATCTCACGCCTACAAACCGAAAGGTGGAGTTTAAGTGGAGTATTGTTAATAACTTTTGAAAATAATTAGAAATTTATGGCCAGAATTGTTAAAAATTGATTATATTTATATAATAATTAAAACAAACGGAAACTATGGAACATAAAATATTTGAAGTCGGTGGTTGTGTAAGGGACGAAATCTTAGGAGTCCATACAAAAGACATCGATTTTACTTTTGTATTAAGTAATACTGATATGACAGTAGAAGAAGGGTGGAACAGAATGCTATCTATCCTTGAATCTGACGGATTTAAAATATTCCTAAAAACACCAGACTGTTTTACTGTTAGGGCAATGTTTCCTAACGGACATGAACATGAAGGCTTAGTTGCTGATTTTGTTATGTCTAGGAAAGAAATAGGAGTTATACCTGGAACTAGAAAACCTATATTAGAATTAGGAACATTGGAGGATGACTTAATCCGAAGAGATTTTACTCTCAATGCCTTATGTAAAGATGAGAATGGTAATATCATAGATTTATTTAATGGAGTTGAAGATTTAAATAATAGAATTCTTAAGACTCCGTTACCTCCAATGAAAACATTAATGGATGATCCATTAAGAATGCTAAGAGGTTTAAGATTTTGCATCACTAAAGATTTTACTATTGATGATGAATTATGGAACTGTATGTTAGAGCCAGGTTTGTTATTTAAAATGAAAGATGTAGTTTCTCAAGAAAGAATCAGAGAAGAAGTTACTAAAATGTTTAAACATGATACTCTTAAGAGTTTAAATCTTTTAAGAACTATACCTGGATTGATGGAAGTTATATTAAAAGATGGAATGTGGTTAATGCCAACAACTAAAAAATAAGATATGAAAAAGAAGATTAAATTAGAAACTCATATGGGAATTGCATTTTCAACAATAGGTGGACAAAAATACTTATTTCCAGGATGGATCCCAGTAGAAGATCATATATCATTTGATGATGTAGAGGTTACTAATCCTTATGCAAATCAAAAATCAGAGACTTATACAATTACTGGATCAAGAGGCGATAAATATACTGTAACAAACCGAAGTGGCAAATTCTCATGTGATTGCCCTGCAGGTAAATTTCGTGGATCTTGTAAACATTCAACACAAGTCCAGAAAGAATTAAGCTTGGTTGAATAAATAAAGAAAAACAAATATTAATTATGATAAATTTTTCATACGGACTAGCTAAGACTGGTGGCGGAGCAGCAAGCGATTGGGCATTCGGAACTGATCTAGGAATAGCAACAAATGCGCAAAGGAATACTAGTATAACTCCACTAAGATCAGACGTTAAGACTGCAACAGTTACATCATTAGGTGTAGGATATTCTTCCACCCTAAACGGACCTATCCAATGTAGTGTTTCAGGTGGAACTGGAAATGGTGCAATTGTACAAATAGATACAACACCTACTGGTATTTTAATTGCTAATTCAGTAATTAACCCAACTGCTGGTTTTACAGCTTTTCAAAACGGTAGAATAATAGGTTATAATGTTGACAATTCAGCTTATTCTTTTGTAAGAGATACTGCAACCGGGGCAAACACTATTTCAGGAACAACTACAGCGCTTACGACTACTTCAAACGGAGGAGGAACTGGTGCTACAGTTTTATTAACAGTAACAAACGGATCTGTAACAAGAACTCAAATTAGCGGAGTAGGATCAGGATATGTAGCTGGTGAAATTATCAGTGTTTCTGTAGCTAATATGCAAGCAGCAATGAATGTATTAAATGGTGGTGCTACGGTAATTGCCGATAAGATAGATTTATTCATAACTGAAGCTAATATTACAAATGGGTTATTAAGAATAGTAAATGTATTAAACGGAGGTACTGGTTATACTGCTGCTGATGTATTAACATTACAAGAAATAGGAGGAGCAGAAACTGGAACAGCTACTATAACTGTAGCTACATTAGGACTTGGTTTAAGTTTAAACTCATCTCCAAATAATAGATATCCTAGAGCAGTTAAAACATCAACAGGAACACAGGCCGCTTCAAAAACAATTGAATTTGTTGGTTTGGATGATGTTAATGTTATTATAGGTGGATTTACTTCTGGTACAGTATTTCCTTTTAGCTTTAAACAAATTATAGATGCTGGTACTGATGCCGCATTAGGAGAGATTACTATTTTATATTAAAACAAAAAATAAATTTAAAAGATGGAAAAAGCAAAAGAATTATTTGGAAAAGTAGTAAGTTGGATTGACTCAAAAGGTTTCTCTGCTTTATTATCATTAGGTCTAGGTTTAGGTCTTTGGGTATTTGGTTATAAGATATATGCTGGAATTGCTTTTGGTGTATTCTTAACTAGAAACTGGGATCTACTCAGAGGATGGATAAAGAAATAATTTTAAAAGGAAAATCACCTCAGTTCATTTTTTGTTACTGGGATGATTATTCTATTTTACCAATAGAAAAGATTAAAGAAAAGATTAAAGAAAAGATTAAAACAAAGAAATTAAAATGAAATACATACAATCATTTAAATCAATTAATGAAGGTGATGATACTATAGGAGGTCTTAATAAAATGGCATCTACTGATTTAGAAAGAATCGCTGACTATGCTGATATGATTAAAGATAGAATGTCACAAGGACAACAATTAGATGCTTGGATGTATTCTAAAATTTCAGATTCAGTTAAAAACCTAAATTCAGTTCATGATACAATGGATGGTAATGATGGTGTTGTTGAAGCAAAATCATTCGGAGCTAAGGAGATAATGAAGGAATTAAAGAATAGCGGTGATTGGGGAGATTTAGCTGATCAGGTTTATATGAAATCAGGTAATATGGTATTTGTAGACACTTTTTTCTATGGAGAAGAAAGAGCTATGAAACAATTAGAAGATTCTTGGAAGAAAGGTGGTAACAATTATGATTATTGGAATAAAGAATATGGTGTTGATTTTAAAATAGTAGATACCTTTTCTGAAATAAAAGCACAAGGTAGACATAAAAAATTAACAAAGGATGGGATTGTTGGTGTTGTGTTAAAAGTTACTCCTGGTAAAATATCAGAATCAGTAGTTAATGAAGGTAAAGGTGCAGAGCAATATTTTGGCGATTTAAAATATAACTACACAAAATCATTACGCTATCTAGATAAAGATGAAAAAAAGGAATATAATAAATTAGCTAAAGATTTCTTTTCTAAAATATAAGAATCAGTTAAATAAAATTAAAGATAATGAAATACATTAAATTATTTGAAAAGTTTACTAAAGAATATCAAACTAAGATAGACCTTAAAGATTTTAAGAAAATCAAAAAAGGATCTATGATTCAGTATATGGGTGTTCCTGTTGAGGTTGTAGATAATAGCGGTTATGTATTAAAATTAAAAGATGATGACGGTAAAATCTTTGTAGTCAACAAAGGTCAATTTGATCATGGTGGAAGAATTAATGAAGCAAAAGACAATCTTTATTTACAGTTACATAAAAAATATGCTGAACAAATCAAAGGACTTAAAGCAAAGAAGATTAAGAAACTAACTGATTTGGTAAGTGTACAACGAAGGTCAATGGAAGAAAGAGAAGATTACTTCGATATGGATTCTAAGAAAAAGAAAGAACTTACAGCAGAATACGATGAAGAAAGAAAACTGTTTAAGAAATATATGGGTCGTGATTATTCAGTAATGTTACCTAAAGGAACAGAATCTCTCAGAGAAGCTTCATCTACTGATGGTGGGGATAAATCAAATGGTAATGCTCATCATGAAGACCATAAAGAAAAAAGCATAGCTCAGCATTGGAAAGATACATACGGAGAAGAATTTAGTTCAAAATATCCAGCCATTGGTAAAATGCTTAAACAGAGACCAGGTATGGATAAAAGAGAACTTAAAAGAATATGGGATGAAACTTATGGTGAAAACTTTGAGGAGCAATATCCTGCGCTATATAACAAATTAGATTAAAACCATGAAACATATTAAAACATTTGAAAAGATTAATGAGCTAAGATCCGATATGATATCTGGAACAAGCGGAAGAAGAATAGATTCTTTAGAAGATAAAAAATATGAATTAAAGAAAGATGTTAAAGGTGCTACGATTGGAAGCTTTTCAAATGTAACACTCCCTAAAGGAACTATTATTTATAATTTACCTGGCGGATTATTTGCCGATCATTTTTCTCTAAAGAATAAGTATTCGAGTAGATCATCACAAGGTCCACAGTATTTTGACAAGCCTGACTTTAAAGGTATAATGATTAGACAAATACCAGATGTCTTAGCTGCTATCGAAAAGAACAGTAAAGTTTTAGAATCAATTACTGAAGGAACATATAATTCAAAGAATCATATAGGATCTACTTCTGATGGGCAAGGTTCTAATGCCGAGATTTATAAAAAAGGAAAAGGGTATTATGTAGTTGTTAGTGGTGAAGCTGATTATGATTTTGATGCAAAGAATGATAAAGAGTTATTAAAAAAGTTAAAAGATAATGAATTTGATTCTACTGATATATTAGAATCGGTTAATGAAGCTAAAAGAGCTGGTCTTTCTAAAGAAGAAACTCTAAAAGTTGCACAGAAATTTGCAAAAGCTTTATCAAAAGTAGATGGTGTAAAGGTTACAGTTAGTAAAGGTCATGAAGAAGATTCATTTGATTTAGATTATGATGGTGAAGAATACGATGGTGGTTCATATAATATTAATGATGATGGTTCAGTAGTTAATATGGCAGTTAGACATCCTAAAACAAAAGTATCGCCAACTTATGGTAACATTAACGATGATGTTGCTACAATTGTAAAGACTATTAAGAAGTTACCTAAGATGTTAGGCGAAGGTACTGTTATTGATTTAAGATTAGTTAATGAAAATGTTAATGATGAAATTGAAATGGCATTAATGAATTGGTTAAATACTTTAGCTGATGGTGATGCTGTTAATATGTCAGATCTTTATTTAGACAACGGTATTCTTTTAGGAACTGTTGCCAAAGAAATAAAACAAGGAAGAGAACAGATTCAAGAATATTTTGAAATGTTTTTAAAGAAAAGCCCAATCGGAAGTATTGATACTTTTATTTTACAAAACTTTGGAGATGTTTGTATTTCTGATGGTACTTATACATTTGAAATTGACGGTGAAGGTGGTAACAGAGAATCAGTTGCAGCAAGATATACTTATGTATGGAAAAAAGAAAATGAAAAATGGATGATTGCAACACATCACTCATCAGTAAACCCTAAATAAGATGAAATATTTAAAAGACTTTGATTTAATAAATGAAGGAAGACCTATGTTCCAAGATACTCCTAATGAGTTAGCTTATTTAGATTTTAAAAAATGGGCATATAAGAACAGAGGTAAGATCAAAAAAGAACTTGCTGGTATTACAGATGGTACTAAATTATTCATTGCCTTAAGACAAGTGTGGATGGATTGGGCAAACAAGAATGCAAAAGAATGGAGTTATCTTCATTCAACTGATGTTGCAAGAAAAGATTTTGGCAGAGCTTTAGCTATAATGCTAAAAACAGATGATCTTATTATAAAAAAATCTGGTAATAAATTAATAGATTTAAAATAACATGAATAATATACCTACATTTAAAGAATTTAATAATAAAAGATTAATTAATGAAACGTATGATTTGTTAGAAGGTAGTGTAAGCTATGAAGATCTTAATGATGTTTTAAATGAAGGTATCTTTTCTTTTATTAAAGGTATCTTTATGAACCCAGGGCAAAAAAGAAAGCTAAGAAAGTTAGGAGATCAATTATTTAAAATAAAAGTTCAAATTCAAAAATTAGATATAGAACAAAATGATATTGACAAAGCTGAAGGAGAACTTAAATCTAAAGATTCTAATTATACAGCAGATCCTATAGTAGCAGTAGCAGTAAATGCAGAAGAAAAGAAAAAGCAAGCATTACAAAATAAAGAAGGTATTGTAATAGATCAAATGGATTCTGTTGCTGGGCAGAATGAAACTCTAACTAAATATGTTAATAAACTTAAATTGGAAGTTAGGATGAAAGCTAATGAAGCTACTATTAAAATAGCTGATGATGAAATGGAAAGAATTCTAAAAAAGATACAAAAGAAAGATGCTAAAGAAATTGAAAAACTGGATAAAGACTTGGGTGAAGCAGCCTAAAGAAGATCCTTATGATACTTGGTATCCTGATAGATAATGTATAAAGCTGGCTAATGCCGGCTTTTATTGTCTCTAAGTATAACCTTCATCTAAAAGAGAGATATCTAAATATATAGATACATACAACAAAGCTATTTTATGATGATAGCCCCTCCCTATCCTCTTTATACATTGTCTAAGCACTGCACTAATCATTAAAACTTAATACATTTTACATAAAACAAATTTCATTTATTACATATAATAATAAATTAAGTATACATGGATAACTTTATAGATCAAGCAATTTACAATTCTTATATGATAATTGCTGGAGAATTAACATTTGAACAAATCGTTGAAGATTGTGAAATAATATCGGAAGATTCAAAAGATCCTATGGATTCTATGACTTTTCCAGTTTTCTTTATACCTCCAGGTGAAGGCTATGATAATGAAGACTTAAATGAAATGATTAAATCATTTGAAGAAACAGAAGAATATGAAAAATGTTCTGTATTACTAAAATTAAAAAAATAAAAAGATGAAAACAAAAAAGCAAGAAATGAAAGATTTCCTATTAAATCATAAAGGAAATAAGTATAAAGCAAATAACATAGTAAGTTTATTATGGAAGTATGTAACAGGTAAAAAGAGTAAGTAATTATGTGGTGGATAATAGGAATAACAGCTGTATTTGTAGCTATGTTTATATTCATTGGGATATCATTATATCATGCACCTTTAATGCCTGAGGATTATGGACTAAAAGAAGAAGATATTTGGCCAGGTAATGAAATAACTAAAAAAGAAGATCCTAAATTAAAAGTAAAGGAAATAAAGAAAAATAAAAAAAGATCTTTTAATAAATCACAACCAGAATCTTTATTAAAATATTTACCACCAAATGATTATGAATTAGATAATTAATAATATGACATTAGTAGATTCAACATGGACATGTGGTTGCGGATCATTGAATTCAGGATACTTAACAAGCTGCCCTGATTGTGATGCAAGAAAAACACCTAACAATCTTATTATAAATTATAACCTAAAAGGTGGTGGTACATTATCACAAGTAGAAACTTTAATTAAAGCCTTTGCATATAATCCTCATTTATTACATAATCTAAAAACAAAAACATCATTAGAGATAAAAATATCAGAGTCTTTTCATATGAAGAATGTTACGACTGTTCTTAATTGGTGGGATTCTGTTTTAGATCAGGAGAATAATGAAAGTAGTGAAATATTTGAATTATCTGAAGCAAGCTTAAGATCTTTACCAAAAGCATATAATACTGAATGTGGAAATCATTTATTACCATCCCTTAACTTAATTAATAATGAATATGATATACAGCTTTTACCTAAATTAAGAGAAGTTTGTGGAGTATTATTTAATTGGAAATCTTCATTGATAGATGATGTAGATTATCATTATAAAAAATGGGCTTTGGATTCTAATACATTAGCTGTTCATCTAAGAACAACTGATATGAATGGATTACATAGTTGGTGGGGTACGGCTACTTTAGATGATTATGTGACTTTAATTAATAAAGCTATTAAAGAAAATCCAAATATTAATAAAATATTTATAGCTAGTGATTCAACGAAAGACATTAAATATTTAAATACAATTAATAACTTACCTCCTATACATTCTTTTAATATTTCAAGATTAGATAGTATTGAATTAGATTCATATTCTCAGCAATTAAAAAATTGGAGTGATCCTAATAATGGCTATGAAGTATTAAGAGATGTTCATATGCTTGCTAGGCTTCCTATTTTTATAGGCAGAATAAGCTCTGTTACAAATGTGGCTATTATATTAAATAAAAATATAAAAAAATACTATTGTATTAATGAACATAGTAATGATCATACTGACTTAGAAAATACCAGAAGAACAGTAGTAACCAAATATTTTCCACCTATAGGCATAACCTTAAATAATGACCAATTAGAAAAATACATAAAGATAAAATAATGCCAACTAAAAAGATAAGAAAAGAATTTAAAGAAGCAAACCGAAAAGAAATACGCTATGCCGTAATGGAGAATTTCTTTTTTGGTTTAAGTGGAGCTGTGATAGTTCCATTTATTGCATTAAGAATGGATATTGCAGTACTTATAGGTTATATGATACATTATTTTTATATTAGTAAAGTTATAAACAGACCTAAGTATACAACAAGTTTAGCTAAATTTATTTTATTTCCAATACCAACTGCCTTAGGTGGCTTTGTAGGATATAAGATTGCATATTTTATTTCACAATACTTAACAGAATACATTCAATAATAACTAAAATTTGTTATAATTATATTAAATACTAAATATGATAGAAGATAAAGATTTTACGATAGATGAAAGATACCAAGAACTCTTACAAACAATTTTAGATTTTGGTAAAGAAAAGAAAGATAGAACTGGAACTGGTACAAAATCAATATTCGGATATACAATAAGACATGATATGACTCAAGGATTTCCTTTGTTAACTACAAAGAAGATGGCTTATAAGTCAATGATAACAGAATTAAAATGGTTCTTAAGAGGAGATACAAATATTAAGTACTTACAAGAAAATAATTGTAAAATATGGGATGGTGATTATGCTAAGAGTGGAAGAACTGATGGTGACCTAGGTCCTATATATGGAAAGCAGTGGAGAAATTGGAACGGTGTAGATCAAATTCAGGATTTATTAATACAGCTTGAAAATAACCCAGACTCAAGACGATTAATGGTAAATGCTTGGAATGTTAATGATTTAAATAAAATGACACTACCTCCTTGCCATTATGGATTTCAAATTTACACAACTGAATTAACTCTAAAAGAAAGACAAGAAGAATTTTGTCATAAGTTAGGTAAGAGCATACATTTTGCAAAAAACTTAGAACACGACTTTTTAGATAAAGATAATGTTCCTAAAAGAAAAATATCATTAATGTGGAATCAAAGATCCGTTGATGTATTTTTAGGATTGCCTTTTAATATTGCAAGCTATGCATTACTCCTTGAGTTAATAGGAAAAGAAGCAAACATGGTACCTGATCAGCTAATTGGTAATTTAGGAGATACTCATTTATACCTTAATCATTTAGAACAAGCAAAGGAACAACTTAAAAGAGATCCTATAATGTTACCAGAAATAGAAGTAAGTAAAGTAGATATATTAAATGGAAAGTTTGATTATGACCTAATAGGTTATGAAAGTCATCCAAGCATTAAAGCACCTTTAAGTAATTAGAAAATGATTAAACCTATTATACATGGCGGTTGGGGTATGCACATTGGGGAATTACCTGTAGCAGTAGAAATTTATTGTGATAAGGCTATGCCAACTCAAACTAACATTAATAATAATTTAAAAATATTATGGGTAAATGAACCTAAAGAAATATTTCCACATTTGCAACAACATGTTATTGTTAACAGTCATGCTTATGATTTTATTTTTACATCAGATCCAACATTATTAAGTTTAGGCAAATCTAATATTAAACATTATATGATGTTTCATTGTTGGAACATTCCTTTAGCAAAAGATTGTGGTGGTATATTTAAAAAAGAATTTAATGTATCAACCGTTGTTGGTGATAAAGAAATGTTACCAGGCCACTTGTTAAGAAAGGACTTATGGAAAAGACAAAAAGAAATAACTATTCCTAAAAAGTTTTATGCAAGTAGTAAAGGTAAGCTTATAGATAATGTTGATTCTTTAATGATCTTAGGTGATACTAAATATGAAATGTTTAATTCTCAATTTCATATTGCAATTGAAAATGTTTACAGAGATAACATGTTTACTGAAAAGCTTAATGATTGTATAGCAACTAAAACAGTTCCTATTTACTGGGGTTGCCCTAACATTGAAAATATCTATGATACAAGAGGAATGATAATGGTTAGTGATTTAGAAGACCTAATAAATAAGGTAAATAATATTACTGCTGATACTTATAACGAAATGAAACCTTATGTTGAAGAAAATTTCAAAATAGCTATGGCACTAGCTGAGGTACCAGCATTGCATAATGCTATATTAACAGAACTTAATAATAAAATTTAAAATTATGAAACTAAAAGATACAATTGGAGTATTTGAAAATGCATTTAGTAAAGATGAATGTGATGCTTTAATAAAAAGACACGAGGTCGCTATTAAAAGAGGTATGGCTTATGGTGGTATGTCTGGTGATGGGGGCGAAAATGAGAATAAAAAATCAACTGATTATAACATCTTACATCAACATAATGACGTAGATAACAAATTATCGGAAATGGTGTTAATTAAATTTAATCAATATATTGGTGAATATTTAACTAATGCACCTTATGCTGATACATTTTATCATAATAGGATTGTAAATGGTATAACAGACTATCCACTACTACAAATGCAAAAGTATGATAAAAATGAAGGACATTATAATACTTGGCATGTTGAAAAGGAACACCTAGCATCTGCTCAAAGAATGTTTGTTTTAATATTATACTTAAACGATGTTGAAGAAGGCGGTGAAACTGGATTTTTATTTAAAGAAGAAGGTGAAGATGATTTTTATAAAGTAAAACCTAAAGTCGGTAAGTTAATCATTCATCCATGTAGTTGGCCGTATGTTCATAAAGGATATACACCAGAATCAGATGACAAATATATTTTAACAACTTGGCTAGAGTACGTTCAATAGTTAACAATGGGTAAGAAGAAGTTTAAACATTTAGTAGTAATAGGGCATCCTGATAGAGAATCATTTTGTTATAATGGAATATTCAAAACCATTACAAAAGAACTTGAAGATAACAATGAAACCTTTGAGGTTATCGATGTGTATGAGGATAAGTTACATAGAAACAGAGAAGAGTTAATCGAAGAATATAAGAAACTAATTACTTGGTCAACTCATATTTACTTTGTATCACCAGTATGGTGGTTTAGGATGACACCAAAGATGGAAACGTTTTTTGATGAGGTTCTCACACCAGGTTTTGCATATAAGTTTGTACCGATAAAAGGGATGTATGCTTACCCAAAACCATTTTTAAAAGACAAGAAGGTTAGAACATATATAACACACGGTGCACCTATGTTACCAGTCATTACATTATATTTTAACTCAGTTAAGTTACGATTAGTAATGGGAGTGTATTCATTTGTGTTTGGGTGGAAGCTAAGTAGATGGAGAAAAACAAAACAATTCTGGTCTGTACCCTTTGTATCACATGAAAAACGACAGAAGTATTTAAGAGTAGTGGAAAAAGATATACGAAAAGATTTAAAGAAATGAAAAAGATTAGGATCATAGAAAGAGATAGGCAATTAACCACATGGGAGCGTTTAGCTACAAGAATTGGTTATTTAGGAGCAGGTTTATTAATAGCAGGGCAATGGACACTGGAGCCTGTATTATTTGTAATAGGATTTACTTGTGTTACAATACAAGTTTCAGTTAGAAAGCAATGGAACTTAGTTGTTCTACAATTAAATGGATTAATCGCATGGACTGTTCATTTCATTAATAGCCTATCAACAGCATGAGATTTAGAACTGGTAAATATGCAGGGATGACATTAGATCATGTTAGAACGATAGCTCCGTGGTACATACAATGGGTACGTGAAAATAGACCAGAGATGTTAAAAGAGCGTACACCTAGTAAACCAAAGATTAAGAGTAAACCTAAGAATGAATTTGCAGCAGAAAAACCTGCACCATATCTTGCTTCATTAGAAGAAGCATTTGGAGTTAACATTCCAATTAATGATTAAATTAAAACCTGAAGACTATCAGCAAATGGTAGATAGGATTAAAGTAATAAGTAATGTAGTAGACAATAATCTTCAGCAACACCCTGTTGCTAAAATACATACTAACATTAAAGACCACATATCAGCAGCCGTTGATGAATTATATAAAGCAGCAGAGCTAGTTAAGAAAAATTGTTAAAAAATTGTTAAATTGTTAATAACTATATAAAATAATACGAAAGTATGGCCGGAATCGTTTAGAATTGATTATATTTAAATATAATTTAAAAACGGAAAAATGGCAATTATTGATACCTGGAACAAAAAAGAATTTTTACAAGTAATGTCTGATGTATATAAAGATGCATTTGGTGTAAGACCTAATTACCTTGAGTTTAACAAATGGAGTTTAGAACAACTTAAAGAAGAATTCTTAATACTATGTCAAATAGCAGCTGATAATGAACAGCAAGAAAGAGAACAATAAATTGTTAATAACTTTTTAAAAAAAACAAGAATTTATAGTACAAAACCTAAGAAATAGTATTATATTTAAATATAATTTAAAAAACGGAAAAACATGCAAATTACAGAACACAGATCAGAATTAGGAAACGGATTTTCAATCACTCAACAAGTAAAAGGTAAGCAATACAAATTTCATGCTCATAACCACGGATTATGCTGGGATAAAGAATATGACTATCAAGTTATTACAAAATGCCAGGCTGGGTTTTTTACTGTATCAACTGGTAAATCTAAATTAAGTCATATTGTTACAGGTTATAAAACAAATAAGTTACATACTGTACAACTTAAAAATGATCATGGTAATTATACACTAACTGCTCTTGCAATGAAAGGTGGTAAGTTCTATATAATAGATAAAGAAATCCTAGAATGTTTAACTGTCGGAGATGTTCATAGTAATTTTCCTGCAATGGCTGATCATAATCATTGGAAAAACATCGGTTCTAAAACATGGGCAGATCCGGCATACGGAATGTTAGTTAACTCTACAGTAGAATTTCAAAATTGTTAATAACTTTTTGAAAATAACTACAAAAGTATGGCCTGGATAGGATAAAATTGATTATATTTATATTAATAATAACAATAACAAAAACGGAAACATTATGAACAACGCATTTGAAACTAAAGCAAACTACAAGGAGTCAGTAACAGTATTAAGAACTCAGATTAAATCTCTGAAAAGTTTGGTTAAGTTAGATAAGGCACAACGTGCAACTATCAAACCTATTATAGATGAAAAGGTAAATATGCTGAAGTACATATCAGGATTGAAAACTTGGAACTTTGGTTTTGAAAGTGGCGGTTGGAATTCTAATGTTGCTAAGACCAAAGAAGAATCAATTAAGAAGGCAAAGAAAATGTATAACGCGAGTAAGTATACTCAGGTTTCTGAAACTAGTTTCCGAGTTGCTACTAAAGCTGATACAGCAAACTTATTATCGCTGTTTCATTAATTGTTAATAACTTTTTAAAAATAACTAATATTTATAGTTCAGAATCACAATAAATTGATTATATTTATAATATAATTAAAAAACGGAAATCAAATGAAAAAAGTACAAAAAATCAAATCAAGGCTAACTCAGATTAGCAATGTAAAATACGAAAAGGGTTTATTCGAGGCTCACAAAACAAATACTCCATTAGACGGATTATTTAGTATCGATGGCGGAGTTCCAAAAGCAACTAACTGGATGGTAGTTGGAGATCCTGGTGTTGGTAAATCTACAGTAACACTAGATATTATTGCAAATGCAAAAAAGACTGGATCTAAAGTACTATTCATTTCAGCTGAGATGAACCAGGTGGATCTTTACCTTTATGTTAAAAGATATCCTAAGTTCGGAGAATTAGATATATTCTTTCCACAAGAAATAGAAGATAATGAATGTCCGAAACAAGTCCTAGAAGAAATCCTAGATGAAGGGTATGATATTGTTCTAACTGATTCCTTTATTGAATTACAAGAAACAATCCGAGAATCAGGCAGAATGACCAGAAACAGTTCTGAGAAATACTTATTGGATTTAATGTACAAACATAATCTAGGAGCTAACAAAGGAAAACATTTTACTGCATTCCTTAATATACAACAAGTAAATAAAGGTGGTTCATTTGTAGGATCAAATAAACTGAAACATATGACTACTGGTATGATGGAGATAAGGTTCGTAGATGAAAGGGATCAAGAGGAAAGGTATGTTACCTTTAGTAAAAACCGTCGCGGTCATGTCGGGAAGCAAATGTACTTCGATCTCTCTGCTAGTGGTAATGTAACATATGATACTGAAAGGTTCAAAAAAGCTGAAGGATTAAAACAATTAAAGAAAGCTGAAAAAGAAAAGATTAAAAAATCAGGTTTACAATTCGATGCTCTATTCGGATTAGATAAAGATCAAGAAGAAGGTGAAACAACGAATAAATAAATTGTTAATAACTTTAGAAAAATAACTTATAATTATAGTTCAGAAACAGTAAAAATTGATTATATTTATACTATATTAATTAAACAAACAAAAACAAAACAGTAAAAATTATGAAAGAATTAACTACATTATCGCCAACTGCATTCCAAGCCCGTAAAGCTGAAGCCGTTAGGAACGAAGTAATGAGAAAAGAAATCAGTTTATCTGAGTTCAATGTAATCGACAATACTCATATCGAGGTTGACGGAGTAAAAATAGAATTAACCCAATTTGCCTTCAAAAGGTTATTAGGTAGGTTAAGAATACCAACGGCATTTGCTAAAAGGTTTGAATTAGGATTTGGTTCTGATGGACTAAAGCAATTAGTACAGATGATGAAAACAATGAAATCATCTAAGAATGATCAAACTGTAACTCTGTTGGTTGATCCAAGAGCAAAGAAAGTTACTAACATACTACCTGCAGGTTATGCAAGTATTAGTAATGAAGCATTCATTGATTTTGCTGAAGGGTATATCAATCAATATGGATTAGAAGTAAAAGACTTCGGATCGGATCCATCAGGTGGAGCTACTATTAACTGTGTATCTCCTAACTCTGTCTTTTCTGTTCCAGGAATGTCGGATGAAGTATTTAATACTGGTGTAACATTTAGAAATACACCAACTAGAGGATTAGAGGTATCACCTTATTTAAACCGATTGGTTTGTTCAAATGGTATGTCATCTACATCATTCTCTGAAACATACGGTTTACATGAACTAACTGATAAATCAATTAGAGAATTTAATGATCATATGATTAGCATGGCATCTACAGGATTCCAACCTGTAGGATTAGCTGACAAAATTAAATCTGCAAATGATACTGATGCAAGTATTGCTGAAGTACAACGCGCAATGTCCGCTATGTTATCAACTGATAAGAAAATTGATTTTGAATACATGCAAAGGTATCTACCAATTAACCGAGTTATGAAAGCATACTCTGATATTGGAGCTGAGCCATCTACATTTACTACAAAGCAATTACAAAATGCTAAATCAGGTTTATCAATCTGGGAAGTTGTAAACGGTATAACAAACTTTGCCTCTAACGATGAGAAATACAATATAGATGATCACAAAACTGGTAATCTAATGGTATCAGCTGGAAACCTTTTAATGAAAAAGAATTTTGATACTGAAGCATTAATCCAATTTGATCCATTTGCAACAACTGGGTTACTAACGGAAAATGAATCTGCTCGCCTTATGGGACAAGCATAAATACAAAGGATGAGGTTAGTAGTTTAGATTTCCGTTTATCTACTGATCAACAATCCACCGAAGGCATCTGGGTAACATTATCCAGGTGCCTTTTTTTGTTAACTAATATATACTAAAATGGATCCAAAGGAAAAAGACTACATCGACGATTACGACGAC
>Ga0209830_10000192_pt1 | contig 70347 bp, 72 predicted proteins | sample ArcticOcean_MG_C_12_FD_187439 | JGI IMG/M metagenome (GOLD analysis project Ga0209830, IMG submission 187439) | Marine microbial communities from western Arctic Ocean - ArcticOcean_MG_CB8_130 (SPAdes) (version 2) | ecosystem: Environmental > Aquatic > Marine > Oceanic | place: Arctic Ocean...
AAGCAGCCCTGCTGCGGCGCCGATTGCGACGCTCCGTTGTGTCATCTCGATACCGGCCATAGCAGCGCGGGCGCGTGCCAGTAATGTCTTGTCTTGCTCGCTCAAGTCATCCACGGTCACGAGTTGTCCGGGCTTGATAGGCATGGTGACGATGGAGTTTCCGTGATGGTTTCGAGCGCCGTAAAGAATCACTTCAACGGGCGCGACGAGGACACCCGGCGCAACGGCGCCGCTTGACAAGCTTCGTAACTCGGCGAGCTCCACTGGCGTTTTGTACGACCTGCGAATGAAGCCACGTACCGCGGCGTCATCCGGGTGTTTCGTGTTCGTCCCAGAAGGCGTGAGAGGCGGTGTTGGTTTTGGTGGCTGGCGAGGCGCGCTTTTTTTTTTCTCCTCAACCATTTTTGGCAACTTCTCAGTCGTCGTCGGAATCTGGCGCTTCGTCTTGTCGGTGACCTTCGCGTTACTTGTGTCCTTTTCCTGGCGACTGAAGAGCTTTGCTTTTGTCTTTGGCTGTCCGCTAGGCTTCGCACAAGCCTCCTCTTTCGGGGCAGGCATGCGCGAGCCCGGGATTTTCCGCAGCGCGTGTTTGACGGAGCGGTCGAATCGGGCGAGCGAATCGCCCACGCGAGATCGAACGTGCGCGAGCGGGGTACCAGTCCCGCTGGCTTCGCTGGCAGTCCTTTTAGTGTTGCCGATGCCTAACGTGAACACCTGTGACGTCGTGAGGGAAACGATGACGGGAGGTCAGAATTGGGTGTCGTGGTGCTACTTTCGGTGGACGTGACCAGGGCAGACGAGCCGATGATTACACACATCCGTAATTAAACAGCTGGCAGATTTGAGCCGAGGGGTACTTAGAGAGTGCAACGCACTTCGTTGGGAAACGTGCGTCCGTAAACCGGGCGCCGTGCTTTAAGCACCATGTCTGAGTCAAGGACGTCGAAGAGAACGCGTGCGTGCTCGCTCACGAGCACGCGCGAGGGCGCGGGGAGGATTGACGGTAGCATGAAATTGGCAGTTCTTTTGTGTTTTTCGTGGGCGAACCTGATTGGTAGATTGGTCTTCTCGATTTTTGCGAAAGCTGTGCCTTCTTCAAAACAGTCCCCCTCCGCCGCGCCGCGCTAACTCTAGTCCTCCGGTTCCAGCGCGAACACGAACCCACCCTTTCGCACGACCTGCTCTCCTTCCACTCCTTGGCAGCATTTACAATGGGTTTCATAAGGCGCGTTCATGCGAATCAAGTCCCGAATCAAAGGCGTCAGGTCGCTGCGATTGTAACCGAAAAGTGTCAGTCTTTCGAGCCGTTCGTGACTGTCGGGATTGGGAAGGGGTCCGACGTGGTGTGTCCTCCTGTAAATTGACACCGTACATTGTACCGATACAAGGCAAGCCGTACGTACCATTCATCCGCAGTTTTAGGGAAAGGCACCACGTCCCAGTCGCCGCTAGTGTCGTCCTCGGTTGCGTTTTCATCGAGCCAAGCGTTTATTTGTGTCGTGACTAATTGCACGCACACCGAGCCGGAACCGGCGCACTCCACGTGGATTTTTGACCAAACCTCGCCTTCCACGAAGAATCCGTACCCGCCGATGGGCGACACGGCCGCGTCCATCGCGACGCCAAAAGGTTCCAACTCGTCCTCATCGTCGTCATCCGCATTTCCTCGTCCCCTGAGAGAAAAAGCCTCCCACGGGTTCAACAGAACGTGTTCCTCCATCCCCATCTCGTGCACCTGTGCGGTTACCACGAACGGCCACGGCGGGCGCTGCGTGTCACCAAGAAGTTTGAAGTGCCCGCGCCGAAGCACCACCGCCTTTTGGGTTCGTTTTCGTGTGTGCTTGCCCGTAGTACTCGGACCCTTTTCGGTTTGGCCCGCGCGTGTTCTTTCACGGACACCGCGTGCGCCGTTTGAAACGCGCGACGGCGACCGCATCCACCGCGTGACGCACGCCGGGTGTGTCGCGGTGGGAAACATCGCGGGAAACCACGCCGCCAGGGCAGTGCCGCCGCCCGGCGAAGTACAAGGCGAGCCGAGTCAGTCATCTCTCGTCATCTCTCGCGTTTCGTCTTTTATTTATCTCGACGCGTTTTCAGAACCTCATCAGGGTTAGGGCTGCTGCCGTCTCCCGCACTGTCGGAGCGCACCGCACGCGTGTTTCGTTCGCGCCGATGCTTCCCGTGGTGGGACGGGTGGTATTCGGGGCAAACCACGTCGTCGCGACGCCGCGTTTACCGACTCAAGGCGCTCGGAATGTCCCCAACCCTGCCCGCCGTGTCGTTGTCATCCGAAGTTCGGGTTTTGGCAGTGCCAAGCCTACCGAGGGCATCCGAGTGCCACGACGAGTGTGTTGCCTCGGCGTGCGCAAATCGACCTCGTGGAACCACGTCGCAGCATCAGCGGTGTGGGGATCGACTGTTGCCAACGCGAAACAACCCCAGCCGAGCTGGAAACGGGGAAACGACACGCACCGTCGACACACTCGCGTCGTAGGCGCCACCGCGGCCAACCGTTTCGACGCGGTTGCAGAGACGACCCCTGATTCCGGGGTGGACGAACGAGTACCACCCTTGGACCAAGACGAGGGGGTTTCTCAACAAACAAGAACCGCGTACGCGCTGATAATGGTGCTTTGTGTCGGCGCCACGTTGCTTATCTCACACTTCGCAGCGGTACCGTTACCGGACCTGCCGCGACCTGAAACCTGGGCACTGCTGCACCCCACCAGCGTTGGGTTCCGAGGACTCCAGTCCGACTGGGGCGGTTTCCTTCGATTGTGCGATTACGCCGGCACCGCTTTGTTCGCGCAAAGCGGGGTGGTTGCGGCGGGCAAGAAAGGAATGGATTTTTTAGGGTGTTTAATCGTCGGGTGTATCACCGCGATGGGAGGCGGTACGTTCCGCGGGTTCGTGTTAGGCGAACGGCCTGTTTTTTGGGCGGCAGAACCGGAGTACCTTTTTATTTCCCTAGCCGCGAGCGTTTTGACTTTTTTTGTATGGCCCGGGTTGGAGCGGTGGTTACTGGGGCGAGGTTGTACTGGCAACACGGAAAACGACGCAAAAAAACACACCAAGAACGAAGTTAATTTAGAAGAGTGTCTGCACTGGTTCGACGCCGTGTCAATCGGCGCGTTTTGCGTGATCGGCGCGAACAACGGTTTGCGCGGCGCGAACGGAAGCGCGCTCATCGCCATCGCGTGCGGCATGTTCACGGCGTCGTTCGGGGGAATCATAAGGGACACGTTCTGCGGCAAACCACCCCGAATTCTGCACTCGTATCAAGAAGCGTACGCCAGTGTTACCATGATCGGCGCGTGTGCGTATATTAGCTTATCCGCGCTGCAAGTGTCGCTAGCGCTGCGAATAGCCATTCCAATCGCACTGGTCGTCGGCATTCGCAAGTTCGCCTGGAGCAAAGGATTACGGCTTCCCACTTACAAGGAACGCTAGCTAGTGCGTGTCTTCCATGTATTAACATCAACATCTTCCCATTCTATCACGACTACCTTTACCACTACCGGGATACCCACACCACGCGGACACGGTGTACACTCCATCACCTTCGCGCGGTACTCCACCGCGCGTGACCTGAAGCGTGCTACGTTTGAACTGTTTTACTTGAGTATTTGGCTCAGTTGCAAAAGTTGCTGATGAAAACTGCTCATCACGAAAACTCGAAAAGAAACCTTCCATTGCATTCTTCCCGGCGGCGGCTCGTTCCCTTCATCACCACGTCCCTGCATCACAACGCCTTCGCACGTCTCGTTCCCCACCGCACCACAATGCCAAGACGCGTCCCCCGCCCCACCGTGGCGCTCGCCGTGGCGTTCGTGTTCGCCGCGTTTGTTTGTTTCGCGGACGCCAAGGGTTCGGGTGATGGCAAGGGCGCGGCCACGAAAAAAGGCCCTGCACGAGCCGTGAAATCGGACGTGAAGTACATCAAGTGCCAGGTGTGCGAAACGATCGCGACGGCGTTGTCAAGGGAAGCGTCAGCCCTACGCGACATCAACGCAGGCAAGCTCACAGAAGCGATGGTCCTTGAGAAAGTCGAGAAGGTGTGCGACCCCAAGGACGAGGTCGGGGAGTGGCTGGTGAAGATTGACCTTGTCGAAAAAGGCTCCGAGCTTCGGCTGAAACACATGGGCGCGGATGTTTTCGGCAAGTGCGGCACGGAGTGCAAAACCATGCAGCGCGCTTGCGAGGATATCGTGAGTGACCGTGATACGGACATCGCGGAATTGCTGTTCACGTCACCTGACATGAAAAGTGCGGGGTTTGGGGACTGGCTGTGCCAAAACACGGACGAATCCGCGCTCGGCGCTTGCCTGAAAAAAGCCCCCGCGCTTAAAAAAGATCGCCAAAAAGGCCCGCCCTTCGAACCAGTGGACAAAAAGGAAATCGACATGCAGCGCATGATGAAGCAGATGGAAGCCATGGGGATGGGGGGGATGCAGATGTACGGGCGGGACGACATGGCGGAGATGGCGTCCGGTGGGGGGGATTACGGCGACGACGCGGATGAGGCGCTGGGCGGCGGCGGCGGCGAATCGTCGTTCGATGACGATTTCCAACAATCAGACGTAGAAACTTCCGGGAACTCTTTGGGCAACGCTGCGGCCGCCGCGGTGGATGGAGTGAAACACGCGTGGTCCGGGTTGAAGCGATTCGGGGGCAACCTCCTGAACACCGCTAAAACCGGTTTGGCCGGCAAAGAGGAGGACAACGTCGAGCTGAGGTGAACTCGAGGGATTGACGACGTTGTGAGGAAGTACCTTCACGTGGTCGTATACAAAATATCATTCCTCGCATCAACCCTCAATACTCGCGATTCGTAGAACTACCTTCATCCTTACTACCTTCTGATGTAAATACCTTCCATATATACACGATGTCGTCGTCTCATTCCTCGCGTCAGCTACTCATCACATCAACTACAATAACCCTTATTCACGGCCTTACTACCCCTAACTCACGGCCGGTAAAGGTTTGCCTTGCTCCTCATCCCCGGCGGCATGGCTTCCCTGTCGTAGTGCGCCGCGTCGCACGGCAGCACGACCCACCGGTGCGTGATCGGGTCGTAGGTCCCGTCCAACTTACCAGGTCGCTGGACGCTTCGCCGCGACGTGTTTATGTCGTGTGGGTTGTCTTCCGGGATTTGCACTTGGTTGTTTCGAAGCAAACGGGTGGGGGATCTATTGCCGGAGGGCGAGGACGGGCGGAACGGTTTCGTGGGCGACACGCCCCGGCCCTGTGATTGGGAACGAAAAGGGTCAGTCCCTTCCGTCTCGAGTGTGGGTGTACTGTACGGGGGATTGGGGTCCGAATAATCGGGCCGGACACAGGGCACTGGGAGAGTAATCGGGCCTCCACAGTGCGTATGTGATGTATTTGCAAGAGAGCCCGGTACTGGTAAGAGTTACCAGTACTAAGTATGTCACGTTACCCGTGTTCCCGTACTTCCGTTGAATGAAACTACTGTACTCAAAGAGGGGCGGTAAACGGCGTGTTGACGGATTTGGGAAACGCGACGCGTACCGGCGACGCCGGCCACGACACGGCCGCCAACGGGTCGTCCCGTTCGTAGTTCTCCAAACGGTCCCACGGCGCCGGGATTTTCGCCACCCCGGTGTGTCGATGGCAGATGTCGCCCCGGTGTTGCGTCACAAGGCCGCCAGCACCGACCACGGTTTGCAACCCGTGAAGCGTGTCGTACTTCGTGCTGCTCAGCGCACCGGAGTCTTGCCATTCATGGCGACACGCGAACCCTTCCCGGTCCCTGAAGCGGTGTTTGCGTTCGGTGAGCCGTCTTTGTTTGTCAATCGCCGCAGCGTGCTCCACAGGGCCGTGCTCCACGTTCCGCGCGCTACAAGGGCGCACCGGGCGGTCGAGGATGGAGTTCTTTTTGTACATCGGGGCGGAGATTGGGAACGACTAACCCGATCGATTCACCAAATCTGCTGCTGCAACACCCAACCGGAAAACACCCCGACCTCGGTCACGTAAACTGGTCACCTCCGCAACCGGGTGCGGCGCGATCGATTTTCCCACGTTGCGCGCGGTGACCAGCAAGGGGCTTGATCACGCGCCACGCGTCCGTGCTCGCGCGGAGTGCGGTTGGCCCCGCGTGTCGAACACGCACGATTGAAATCGGGAAAAATCTTCTCGAAATCCAAGAAACGCGTCGTGATGAAACCGAGAGGAACTTTACCAATCCGATGAACTTGTCGCGCCCCCCTTCCACACGCAACGGCGCGTGTTGTGTTGGGTTGACACGTCGTGTGGGAGTGTCTTTGGGTGCCAAACACACTTACGGTACGGGGCGCATACACAAATCGACGCTTTACGTAAGATGGCGCTCGTTTCGCTAAGCGCGATGTGCCACACCGTGACGTCGGCGTTTTCGTGTGTCGGCGGCGGCGTGGTGACGCAAAAAGCCGCGATGGGATTCACCAAAACGCGGCCGTTGCTCCGTCCCGGCCGCCGACTGTGTGTGGTGGTGACGCAAACGCGAGCCGCTTCCGCTGGCACGGACACGGACAACCGAAAAGCGCGCAAGGCGGGTAAGCAAAGCGCGAACGCGCTCGCGGTGCACAAACGGCTGAAAGCGGACGATTCGTACTTTTGGAAGCTCAAAGGCGAGAGTTTTTCCCGCGAGCGGATGGATCGAAAAACAGCCACCGAGCTGTTCGGAGAAGACAAGTCTGGTCCTGGTTCAGAGTTTCCATCTTCCTCCTTTGAAATCGAAAGCGACACCCCGGTGACACGGTCGGGCGAGGTTGGCAAGGACGTCAGGGCGATTGACGAGTTCGGGGAGGACTTCAGAAACGTGGTTCCGGAATGGACGTTTGACAATCTCACTAAAAAAGACCGCATGCGCTACCGAAAGCCTTCGCCGATTCAGCGACACTGCGTGCCACTCGCGCTCGCGGGGCACGACGTCCTGGCGTCCGCGCAGACGGGGTCTGGTAAGACCGTGGCTTTTCTGTTACCGCTTATTGCGAGCATCGTCAGACAGGGAGGCGATGCTCGCAATACCTTTGGCGCTATTAGTGATTCCTCTCGCGACCCGGCCCGGCCCAAGGCGCTGGTGCTGGCGCCGACGCGCGAGCTGGCGCTCCAGATCGAGAACGAAATCGAGAAGCTCACCTTCGGCGTGCCTGTCGCGGAGAACAGCGTGAACAACCGGTGGAGTGCGGCGGTGTACGGCGGGTCCAGCGCGCGGCCGCAGTTACAGGCGCTCGCGGCTGGCGTGGAGATAATCGTAGCCACGCCAGGGCGGCTGGTGGATTTCCTAACCAGAAGCCCGCCGATGTTGTCCCTTTCGTCGTGCCAGTTCCTCGTGCTTGACGAAGCAGACCGGATGCTCGACATGGGGTTCGAGCCTAGTTTGAGGAAAATCGTGGAAGGGAGTGACTTACCGAGAAGAGAGAAAAGGCAAACGCTTCTTTTCAGCGCGACGTTCCCGCAGGAGCTTCAAAACGTGGCGCGGAAATCCTACCTCAAACCCAAGTTTGTCTCCGTCGCGGTGGGGAAGGTTGGGAAGAGCAACTCCGCGGTTGAACAACGAGTGGTGCGCGTCGTGGGTACCGGGACGAAACAAGACAAGTTCACCACGCTTGTCGAAATCATGGAGCCGTCCAAAACGAACGTCGACGAGAAGGTACGTATTGCGCGGTTCCCAAATCCTGACACTATTTGCCGATTGTCCAGAGTAATTACTGTTTACTACATACATCACAAGTAGACTGTTTGCCCATACATTCTACTTGTACACTCAAGACTGACACTTTGTTTTACCAATCGCAGACTATCATTTTCGTCAACAAAAAGCGCAACGCCGCGTGGCTGGCGAAGATGTTGCAAAGCAGTTTCGACATAAAGTGCGCGCAGGTGCACGGGGACCGGTCGCAGCCGCAGCGGGAGCTGGCGCTGGCGCAGTTCCGTTCGAACGAAACCAAAATCTTGGTGGCCACGGACGCGGTTGCCCGCGGAATCGACGTGTCAGACGTGACGCACGTGATTCAGTTCGATCTTCCGATTTCGCCGAAAGAGTTTGAATCCTACACGCACCGGATCGGGCGAACCGGCCGGGCGGGAAAGAGCGGCCTCGCGACTGCTATTTACGTGCCCGGTTTCGAAAAAGGAATAGGCAACGAAGGTACGTGTTGGAACTTTCCCAAATACCTCCGACTGTGTTCCCACACAAGACTGACACTTTCTTATATTTATCGTAAGACGTGGCGCATTTGTTGGTGAACTCGTTGACCGAAAACGGCGCGGCGACGCCGGATTGGCTGCCGGCGCCGAAAGCGACCGGCAGACGCGGAGGGAACGCGGGTCAAAACAACGAAAGGACACGAAACAGTTCCTTCGATCAACGCATGGAGGAAAGGGCGATTCGGGCCGGCGAGGGTGGCCAGTTCGACGAAAACTTTTCGCGACAACGACGACCATCAGAAGCGCCCCGTGCAGGCGGTCGAGGCGGTGGTGTGTACCGGGGTGAATTCGACGACGAGTTCTCGCGAGGAGCACGCGGCGCCGGTCGCGGCGGCGGAAGAGGAGGCCCTATTAGAGGCGGCTACATCTCCACTGGCGCGCGCGGAAGCGGAAGAGGCGGTTGCGGCGGCGCGCGCGATGACGAGGAGGACGTTCGAGGCCCGGGCAGAGGTGGATACGGAGGCGCGCGAGGACGCGGCGGAGGACGCGGCTCCCGGGACGCAGGACGGGGTTCAGGGGTGAACCGAGGCAGGGGTGGGTATTAAGGGTACCGTAGAGTTGCGCGTTGTTGTACAAGGTGTACGGGCTATTTATTTTTGTCGAAACGCCGCGATTCTTTGTCTTCACAAGTCTTTGTCGTCACGCCTTCGCCTGCGAGGGTGCGATATCCTTCTGGTTAAGGTCTTTTTATCAAACTTTTTGATTCGTCGATTCGTCGCCCAAACGCCGTCTCACGCGCTTTGCAATCGCTTCCGCATCGCGGAGAATCGGCGACTACGCACGGTACTCAATCTGAATTGTTATGGCAAATTGGAAGGCGTATGGAATTGGGAACGCAAACTGTTAAACTACGCGTTAGGGGTTCTTCATGCCAACTTGAAAAGCAGGGAAACGAAAACAAACAAACGATGCGTCGGTCACAGTCTCTACTTTTACCGATTCTCTAGGGAATTGATCGACGAAGAGCAGTCGTGACGCGTTTGATTTTACCTGCGTTTGCCGTACCAAAAGTCGTATTCTACCTCTCTCGTCCGTCGCTCGTCTCTTTGCCGCATCTAGAGATCAACCCCGACGCCGTTACCTCGTCTCCTTTGGATTGTCTTCGTTGTAGTCGCACATGCATTTCCAAAACGGATATCCAGGCGTCTCGATACTCACCGCGAAGAACCTGTGTTCCTCGTCGTTGTCTTTCTCCTTGTACCACACATGAATGCGGATTGATGATGTATTTTCCTCATCCGAACACTTTTTTTTCTCCAACCTCATGGGCACGCCCTTGTACAAACCTTGGTACATCACATCTCGACCGTCGGCATTGCGCAGGATGAGCCTCTTTTCCCACCACTTTTCGTTCGACCGTACCCGTACCGAGTTGTTGTATATGAGCACGGTGTACTTGCCGGAAAGTTTCGTAGCAACAAAGCGTGTGCCACATGCGCTCGAGTCATAGGTGTAGACAGTTGCATCCGTCCCTTTGAAAAAGAGTTCCTCCCCATTAGTCATCACAGGATCAAGAAGTCCGCAACCATCAACTTTACGAGGTTGATTTTTGCTGCGCACCACCTTCGAGGGGTGCGTTCCGCCCTCAGGAGAAGCCTCGTGATTTTGCAGCAGTATCTGCTTCAACTTCAACAGTATCAGTGTCGTCTGCTGTGTAATCTGCAACGCCGCGGGGGGGGCAGGAGTCTGAATCGTAGCAGCGAGCTTGATCTCTTCTGCTTCTTTTTCTCTCTTTGTCCGCGCCAACGCCGCCTCCGAGGCCGCAAGAGCAATCTCAAGCTTCTCCACCTCTGCTCCTTGTTCTCTCTTTGTCTGCGCCAACTCCGCCTTCAAGGATACAAGAGCCTGGTTAAGGTCCTCCACCTCTTCCGTTATCTGCGCCAACTCCTCGTTCAAGGCCGCAGTAGCCGGTTTAATCGAGTCCATAAGAGCTTGTTTAAACTCCTCCTTCGTCCCCAAGTCCAGCTTCAAGGCCGCATTAGCCTGGTGGAGCTTCTCATTCGCTGCATTCATACGCACCAACTTCGCTTCGAAGGCCGCGTTACCCTTCTCGAGACCCTCCTTGTCTTCCTTTGTCCGCGCCAACTCCAGCTTCAACCTCGCGTTATCGTTCCTGGGCTTCTTGCTTTTTTTGTCCTCTCCTAGGGAGTTCGTTTCCTCTGCTTCTTGCGACCTCTTCGTTCCAGAAGGAGACTCCATCGAGGTACCTCCTTGCTTTCGGTTAAGCAAGTCCGCCAACGCCGATACCGCTGACGAGCTCATGTTGCGTGTTGCTCTGGGGGGCGTGCGAGCACGTTGTTGTCTGACGGCAAAAACGCGGCTGGGTTTTCGCCTTGGACGTGACGCGACGTCCGAAAACTGACCCAAAGACAGACACCACTACGACGCCATTACCCACGCACACTGGACCGAGGTGGTCCGGTTGTCCCGATGAGGGTGTCACGACATGTTCTTAGTCACGCGGGGCGTCCATTGCCGCGCCGCGATGCGCGCCTCGCGTGCATCGCGCGCGCCTGCTTCGGTTTGGTCGTCGTGCTGTGTTTCATCCCAAACAACGTCTCCGCGTACAGTTCCTTGGCGGGATCGTGCGAGCACGGTGGGGTGGTGCACGGCATGGATCGTATCGAGCCCCAAACCGGGAACGGCGGGTACACCTTAGCGGTAGGCAACCCAGGGGTGAACGTGGGCGGTGCGACCGTTCCGGTGGTGCTCTCGGGCGATGTACCGCACAAGGGGTTTCTGATTTACGCCGTGGATGAAACGAAATCGACCTCCAAAGAGTTTCATCTGGGAAGCTGGGACCCATCCCTGATGCCGGACGGGTCACAGCAGCATCCGCACTGCCCTTACGCGGCGACGCACGACGCGTTCCACAACACAGGTTTCGTCACCGATGTGTTGCCTTGGATCGTCCCGGTTGGTTTAATGCAAGGCTCGACGGTCACCTTTAAAGTCACGGTGGTCAGAGATTACGAAACCTGGTTCGCGTTCACGCAATCTTTAACCGTCGGGTCACAACACGGCGCCGGGGTTGAAGGGTTTGCTTTTGCGGATACCACAGATGCTAGCGCAACAAAAACAGGTGCACCAGGCTCCAAAGCGACCACACGCGCTCCAGGGCTGGGAAAAGCGGTGGAAGGGGGGTGGGTAGCGCCGAAGACGGTTGGTACGAAAGCGCCGGGGGAACAGACCAACGAAGAACTAAAATCGGAAATCGTTGATAAAGGGAAACAACGCGCGTCTGGCGGGAAATCCCTGAAACTCAAAAAGAAGGTGGATCTGCACGACAAGCACGTAATTGACCCGATGAGGCACGCTGCGTCTCACACGGACAGCCCCGAGGACCTGGGAATCGCGGGCGGACGCAAGGCGAGGGGGGGGGCGAAGGGACGAAACAAAAAGGCAAAAAGTGATGGGAACAAAGAAGATAAAGCGCCTTCGGACGCAAACGTGGTACCCGACCCCCTCGCGGTGGACTCCGTTTCTGTGACGAAACAAAAGCGTCGCAACGCGCGACTGGCACACGGGTTCGCCATGGCCGTCGCGTGGCTGTTTTTCGCCCCAGCCGGGTCGTTACTAGCGCGCCACGGCAAGGTACGTATTGCGCGTTTCCCAAATCCTGTCACACTGTTTACGGACCCTCTTTGAGTGCACTACTAGTGACATGTACTGGCAACTGTTACAACCAAATCAAGCACAAGTGCACTGTTTACCGATTGTCCAGAGTACACGACTTTTTGCCCACTGTTTGCCAATCGCCCAATACAGCACACCCACACTCGCCGACTCAAGACTGACACTTCTCGTTACAATCGCAAGGCTTCCAAAACCTGGTTCAACGCGCACCGCGCGAGCGGGATGATTGTCGCGGTGATAACTTTCTTGTCCGCGTGGTACATCACTAGCGTCCGCGGATTCGCGACGCCTTGGGGTAAGCACGGCAAAATAGGCTTCGTGGTGTGCGTGCTTGTGTTGGCGCAAGCGCTGGGAGGAACCTACCGCAAGAAGTTCCCGCGCACGAAGTGGGCGCGGTGGCACCGAAGTACGTATTAGGGCTTTCCCAAATCCCGCCTCCCTGTTTTATCTCTAACGCTGGTGACTGTTCGGACCGATTACGGTGACTGCTGTCCATACATCGTCCAATACACGTCCAACACGGGACTGACACTTTTCCTTTGCACTCACAGTTTGCGGGATTTTTTCAATAGCGCTCGGGGCGTATAACTGTTTAGCAGGCGCGTCCATGGTCGGGTGGATGGAGAGCACGTATCAGGGTTTGCTGAACTACGTGCGCTTCGGTGTTGTGGCTTGGATTGTCATCGCGTGCGTCATGGAAGTGCGACATCTACGAACAGGCGTGGCGCGGAAACGGGGACGAACGGCGTAACGATGTTTTTAAGAAAGTGCACCGTAAGTAACGCGTCAGAGGAATCCAGTACTGTAAGTAACGCGTCGAAGGTATCAAAACAAGTCACGCTCGTCTAAACACTCAAATCCGCGTCGCTTCTAATCGTCTCGAAAACGTCTCAGGAAACGTTTCGTATCGTCTCAAATCCCCCACATCCAGGATCGCGTCGCCACCCTCTTTAAGTAGTACCGACTCGCCGCATCAGCGCGACTCTCGCAGTACTCCCACCCCCCCGTTCGCGCACCGGATACCGTTCCGTAACCCCAAGACCCCCCGTCAGTACACCGGATACCACTCATTACCCCCCCATCAGTACACCGTCGCGACCATCGGGTCGTTTACGTCGTGTTGGTTCCGCCCGCCCATCTCGCCCCTCGGGTCGTCCTCTGCGTCGGACTCCGCCGGGTCTTCGCTAACCTTGAACCCCAGGAACCGTTCGGGCGCCACCGCCGGCGCGACGTTGACGCCGTTGACGAGCCTCGGCTTCCAGTGCGACCGCGCGTCTCCGGTTCCGAGCTGTCCCCAGTCCCCCCTGCCCCACAGGAACAGCCGGCCGTCAGTACCAACCGCGCCGGAGTGGTCCTCGCCCACCGCAACGGTCGCGAGGCGCGTGCCTCGCAGCGCTTCGACGCGCTCAAACGCGTACCGACGCCGAACATCACCCAACCCCAATTGCCCATACGCGTTGCTCCCGGTGGTCATCACCGCGCCGCACGCGGTGAGCACGCACGAGTGTGCCCCACCCGCCACCGCGTGTACCACCCGGCACGTCACCCCGCACGCGCAAGGCGCTTTGACCCACCCGCCTTTGCCAACAAGAATGCGGTCCACGTACGTCTCCGCTACGGTTTTTGGCGGAACCTCTTCCTTTTTGCTTGGAGGTTTAGGTTTGTCCTGACTAACCGCCTTACCCACGCCAGGCAGTCCACTCGGGCCGCCGCAGCTCGCCCTCATGGACCGCCTTGATCGCTTCTTCTTCCGCGCCGTCGCGGTGAGCGTCGCCGCGGCGAACAAAACGGGAAGCGTCCTCGTTTCGTTTGACCCGTCGTTCCACTGTTTTTTTTCACTCGCGCCGTCGTTTTTCGAGCTCATTTTCGAAAAGTTGCACATCGCCCCCACCTGTCCGGGCGCCGGCTTGTGGTGCACGGGAATCAACCTCGGGGTTAAGTGGTCCTTCGGTCCCCTCACCGCGTGTAGCTGGTCCTCTTCGTAGTAGTAGAACTCGGATGACGAGCCCCGGACGCCGACGCCGAGGGCGCCGTGCTCGCCTCGGCCGCACCCCCAGAGCTGGCCGCCCGCGGTGACAAACAAAGTGTGGTGTCCACCCGCGGCCATCGTCACGACGGGCTCGTCCAACTCCGTCAGGGCTTCCACCAAGCACGGCCACGGAACACCGGTTTCCCACCCCGCGCTCGCGGCGAAGGCGACGTCGCCCAAGCCCAGCTGGCCGTGCCGGCACGCGCTGATTGAAAAAGATTATATGTCAGTCTCGTATGGGCAATCAGTCGGCGGAATGTGGTGAGTGGGAAAGGCCCTTACCCCCAGCTCCAAACGCTGCCGCAGTCGGTTAAACAAAGCGAGTGCGACCCCCCCGCCACGGCGGTCACGACCCTCATTCCCCGCAACGCCTCGAGCCGCCGCAACGGCCCGGCGTCGTGAAAGTGGCCGTGCCCTAGCTGGCCGTGCCGTCCCCTGCCGCAGGTCCACAAGCCCCCGGTTTCGCTAACCGCGACCGTGTGGTTTGCGCCGCACGCGACTTGCGTTACCCTGGTTCCCGCCATCGATGTCACGACTCTCGGGACGTCCACTTCAATAGGGGTCCACCCGCCGTGCCCCAGTTCGCCCGACGACGCCAAGCCCCAGGTTAGCAAAACGCCATCCGGATTGAGGGCGGCGCAGTGCGAGGCACCGCACCGCACGGTTTCGAGCGCACCGGCGTCGGTGATGACACCTTGCGATGGGTAAAACAAAGTGTCAGTATTGAGTGGCACCAAGTGGATTGGACGATATATGGACAACAGTCACCGTAATCGGTCTGAACAGTCACCAGCTGAGAGATAAAACAGTGCGTTTGCGATGTATGTAGCAACTACGTAATTACGGGCGGACAATCGGCAAAACGTGGAGGCCGGGATTCGGGAAGCGCGGGGACGTACCCGCCAGGGAAACCTGCGAAGGCGCGGTGGCGTCGTCGTACCCGCCCTGCCCGAGCTGCCCGTGAAAACCGCGGCCGAAGGTGTACAAAGTTCTTCCCTTGGGTTGGGCGGCGGCGGCGGTTTCGCGCGCCGAAGAGGCGGAAAGCGGTTTCGAAACCGCAACGCCCGGAACGATTCCCCACTGGTACTGAAGCGTGGAGGCTTGTTGTGCCGAGTCACTGGACCCAGCCGGCTTGCCGGAAACAGTGTCTTCGCACGAGTGGGACTTTTCAGAGTCGTTATCTTCGTGTGTTTCGTGGAAACCGCGAGCGCGGTGAGGGGCCCCCAATAAAGAAAGCTCGGTACCAGGCCGGTTGCCGGGGCCCCCACCAATTCCAAGCACCGCAGTGTGGAACGCGCCTAAATCGAGGCCAGCCGCGGTGCGCAGCGCGACATCCGCGGCGTCCGCGAAGTGCAACACCCTCGCCGCGTTGGGGGTTTCGCGTTGACGAGGCTGTACGCCGTCCGCGCGCGGGTGCTTGTCCACGCGCAGCTTCGCCACCCGCTCGACGATCCCGGTGTTCTTGAAGTACTTGCTTACACAGGTTAGCGCCCCAAGCGATTTGGGCGGGCACTTCAGCAACACAACCTCCAGGATCTCCACGGGCAGTACGCCTAAATTGCCGCACTGCGGAACCTCGCTTACCCTTCGTTTTTTGCTCGTTTTTTTCGACGTCACCGTGTTTTTGCAGTCGTCGTTTTTCGATGCCCCGGTTTTGTCCCCGCCCCGAGGCGACACCAACAAATCCGGGTTTAGGGTTAAATCACCTCCACAGTCCATTTGGTCCTTCTTACCACACAACGTCACGAATGATATCTTCCGCTTGCCCTTGTCAGGCGCAGGCGAGACGCAGATCGGGAAACACCCGGCGGCGGTGGTTTCGGTTTTGTCGTCGCCTGTTATTTTTTGATTTTTTGATTTTTTTAGTTTGAGCAATTGGAAATTCGAATTGAAGCGCGCGATTGTTTGGGATTGGAACGGCGGTGTTTGCAGGGATTGAAGGTCAGTTAGTTTTTTGCGAAGTGGTATAATCGCGATACATCTGTAGGTAGACCGATACACGTCCTTTTCTTCGTGTCGTGCGATCGCTCGGCGATGCTTGTTTTGCGTTCGCGCCTGTCCATCCGCCGCGCGGAAAAATAAAAATAAAAACGCAAAAGAAAAGGAACGAATGGTTCCCCCCCGCGGACGGCAACAAAAAGGCGAACACGAACGGGCGGTGCTCGGTGCGGTTGGGTATGGTGACCAGTCGGAAAGAAACGTACCTTCATCCACATTGCCTTCCTTCGCGCCTCCCCGGTGCCGTAGCGGGTACCGGTGTGGAGGCGACCCCATCGAGGTTTGCCCTAAACGCGCGCTGTCCCGTCGGGTGGCGGTCATCTTGCGAACTTGTCGTTTGCGGAAACGCGAGTCCGAATGTAAACGGCAAAAACGTTGACCGTCGTCCTTCCGAAGAGTCGACGACCGGGATTCGTCTGTTTGATGAGGAGGGAGGGATTTGGTGAGTTGGTGGCGTGACGTGTGTTGGAGGTGTGGTGCGCCATGCGCGGGCTCGGCATGCCAACGTGGTTGAGTCAGAGTCACACCACGGGCGTACCTTCCGTTGCGGAACGCAAATCCGGAAGAGAAGAGTTCCCCTTTTGCGCGTCGCGACCTCGCGACGTGCCTCTCCCCACTGACCGCGCTCGCCTTCCGAGCACGAACTTCCTGTCGTTTGTACGTCTCCGAACCGCCGTGGAACGAAACGACCTCCTAAAACACCCCCCTAACGGACGTGCTCCCGCGCTACCTAAACTGCCATCTGACAAGACGAGTTTGGCGTTTCCGTTTCAAGTCGTGGCTTTCGTTTCGCGTTTCGCAAACGACTTGCATTTTTGCGAAAAGCACTTTTGCGCCGTAACATTGAGTTGCTCGTGTGATCGGTGCTCCGACACACGCTCTTCACTCGCCGGCGCACGTGTCGTGCCCGCACGCCCGTACCGCCGCCAGAGCGCGTTCGTCGGTTTCCCTTATAAACTCGCCTCCTTTCCGGCTTTTCCATCCGCACCAACCCCGGTCCATAACAATGCCACGCCGGAATCGCAAGAAAGGCGTGACGCCCGGTCCGGGTGGCGAGAAGGGCGGCCCTGGGGAGAACTGGGGAGGGGAACACATGCGTCAAGCGCCGACGCCTTTGGTTGCGGTGAGCCCGGACGGAACCCTCGTCGCGGTGGCGTTTGGGACGGAGTTAAGGGTGTACGACGTGTCGTTGGACGAACTCGCGGTGCTTGACTCTCGATGCCCCGCCGACGCATTGGACGCGGCGGCGGCGGGTCTCGAAAAAGAGACGACCGCCACTGTTGGCACTAAGCAATGGCACACCGACGCGATTCGCGCCGTTCGCTTCTGTAGCACCGGTCAGAACATGTGCACCGCTGGTGATGACAAGAAAGCGCGGGTGTGGCGTGTTGGCCGCGCTACACACGACGGCAAGCCTCGTGTTTTGACCTGTATTAAACGAGCGTCGTTGCAAAAAAAAGCCTGCGCCGCGACCTTCAGCGCGGATGGCAAGATCTGCGCCTTCGCGGACAAGTTCGGGGACGTGCACGGGCTGGGGACGACGGAGACGGAGGAAGAGGTGAGAGGGATTGAGGGGGAAGACCGGAAAGAAGTACCGGGAACAGATAATTCGACTCAGCAATCAGTCACCGAAAACCGCGAAAACAAACCCACGTACCTCTTTGGGCACTGCTGTTCCATCATCACGGACGCGGTGGCGCCGGCTGGTGTTGCTAATTTAATGGCAACCGCGGATCGCGACTTTAAAATAAGAATCGCCAAGCTGCCGAGCAATGCAAACGTGGCTTTGACGGAAGCAATAGGCGTCCCTGAAGTGCAGAGTTTCTGCCACGGCCACGCCGCGTTCGTGGCGTGTCTCGGCGTCGTGCCTGAGCAAGTGTCTGGCGACTGCGGGCCACTAATCGTGAGCGGCGGCGGCGACGGCACGGCGCGGTTGTGGCGGTGCGAGGACGGTACGGAGATGGGCTCGGCGGTGTTGGCGGCGCCGAGGGAGACGAAGGGTATTAACGATGAAGAAGGTGAAGAAGATGGTGAAGACAGTGGCGCTCAAGGTATTGCGGAAGGTGTTGCTAAAGGTATCGCTAAAGGTATCGTTAAAGGTACCGCCCCCGACGCGGTGACTACCGGCGAGGCCCCTCGTGAGGCGGTGGACGCGCCGGTTGTTTTGTCCGTTTCCGTGGGCGACGACGGAACCGTGTTCGCCGCGGTGGAGAAGCGACGCGGCGAAGTCGCCGAGTTACAAATCGCGACGGACCGCGTTACGAACAAACCGTCCCTGACACACAAAGGGTGGCTACCTCTTCCCCAGGGCTTGAAAGGTTGCGTACCTTCAGCGCTTGTGTATTGCAGTGCTTCGAAAAGCACCTGGGGGGTGTGCGCGGTGAAACGCCGTATGAGAAAACAGTCAGACATCGACATCAACATCGACGGCGTGGAAGCCGAACTCTTCACGATCGGCGGCGCCGGCGTCGTTTCGCCGAAAATGAAACAATCGCTCGCCATTCAATTCGAACTCGAAACGAACTCCGCGGCGGTCATAACCCTCGGGGACGCGATGCGGAAGCGCAGCTACGACGAGCAACAAAAAACGGACCGGAAAAAGCAAAGGAACGACTTCAAAAAGGGGGGGGCGAGCGTTCCGTGAGGAGGGTGATCTTAGTGTTGGAATGAAAACTCGGAAAAGAGAAAAAAAAGCCCAGATTTCGTCCGTAGAGTAATTAGTCGGTGACAAATTCACTTAATTTGAATCAGCTGTTCATTTATTCCTCGCAAACGTGGCCCATCCGAGGGTTGCCTTCGTCTCCCCTCCCCACACTTCGAAGCGCGCGCGTGTCCCACACGCCGCACGGGCGCGTTCACTTCGTGTCGTCGTCGACAACGAGCGTCGCGAAGGTTCGCGCGTCCTCTCGTTTCGCGCGTCGTTCGTCAGCGCGCGAGCTCGTCTCACGGGACACTCGACGACCTTCGTGTGCCGCGTCGTTCGTCACCTCCGATGAGTGCTGCGCCGCACATGACGGAGCGACAACAGCTCGCGATTGCGCTGCGCGAGTCCATGACCGGCGTGTCCGCGCGACTCGCGATGCCGTCATCCGTGCCCGCCGCGCTCGCTGCGCGTTCGCCAAACCCAGAAGAGGTACGCGCGCAACTCGGACCCCAACGCGGGAGCCCGAAGACGCGTTTTATTCAAACCTGGATTAGTCATCCACGCGGCCCCAAGGCTGATACTCGAGCGCGCGGCTGCGTCTGGCGCGCGTGGAGTATCGCGTTCCGAAAGCCTCGCACGTGTCACACACCACAAACATCTTCCCGGTAGGGTGAAACACCACACGTCGTCACCCCCGATCCCCGAACCCCACTGACCGGACGACCGGACGACCCGGACCCCTCCCTTCGCATGGCCTCTCCCCACCCCCGCCGTCCTATCATCACAGAGCCCCACGCCGAAGAAGGCCCGGAAGGCGCTTTCGCGGGTGCAGCGCGAGCTCGCCTCTTTGGCGCCTTGGGCGTGGGACCCCCTGGTTGGCAAGCACGCCCCCGGGTCAGCCATGATGCGGGACTTCACGGAAGTCGCCGCGGACAAAGTCGTGACCGGGAACACGTACGCGTACGACTTCCACAGGTTTGCGGTTAACGAAGGTTGGTCCGATGAGGTTTCGGAAGGTTCGCTTGGCACGACAAAGCACAACGACGACACGAGATCCCCGGGTTTCATGTTCAAGTCCGACACCACGAAGAAGTCGCCTCGGCTGAAATCGAAACCGGTTGCGGTTGTTGACGAAGAAGTCGTGGCCGCGAAAACCGCGGTCGCGAAACGCGCGCGGTCGCCAACCGGCGCCGGCGGCGGCGGCACCCCCGCGATCGCGATCGCACCGACCACCGCGGCGAAGGCGACGCCGAAGCTCGTGGGGAAAGGCAACGGAAAGGCCGCCACGCCCACCACAATTGTCTCCGCGGGGAAGAAGGCAAGCACTCTTTCCGGAAAAGCGCTCGCTGGACCGTCAAAGGGAAAGACAAAAACCGTTTCCAACCTAAACTCCGCTGCCGCGAAGGCCCGTTCGGAACGCGTCAAGGCGCAAGCGGTTGTTGGTAAGAACCTGGTGGACGCCCTCGACTTGGCCGCCGCGGTGAGGGTACCGAATGCTGTGGTCAGGGTACCGGCGCCGAGCGCGAGCGTCGAAGCCTTGGCCGAAAAGAAAGAAACGCCGGGGAAGGAAAACGCGCCAAACCTGCGCGGCGCCAACGGCGTGGTTGTCGCCACCGGGGCTCGATCCGCGCGCGGTGACCGGCGACAAAGCGACGCCGGTGGTGGCCGTGGTGATTCGTACCTGACTAAAAACGCACTGAGTGATCGCGGTGAAGTGGTTGTCCGGGCGCTCAAACAACTGCCCCCGCTGTTGCCCAAAGAGACGCGAAACCAACGCGAGCGCGCGCTTCTCGCGGTTGCCGCCGCGGAGGCGTCAAACGCTGAGGCGTTGTCGAAGGAGTTACTACACCGTGAAGCGCCCCACTTAACAAACGCGCAGGCGCTTTTACAGGCGTATTACTCCCTGACCGGCTCCCGAGTGTTGCCCGTGGTGGGTAACTTTCACGCCGCCGTAAACGCGGAGAGTCTAGGAACTCGGCCTGATTCTGATTCGGGCGGTGGTCGCTTAGGCCTAGGCTCAGGCTCAGGCTTAGGCTCAGGCTTAGGCGTCCAAACAACCGACCCCCAACCGAACCAAACAAACGCGAGTCAAATGCGTTGGGCAAACTCGTTCCACACCGTATCGCCCGTGTGCGTGACGGTCGGGCCGTTCCGCGGGCACGGGGCCCCGGCGGGTCATGACGCGCCGCGTTTCTTCTCGCAGCGCGATGACGCGCCGCGCATTCCGCACCTCGCCACTCCCCTGGCAAAGGCGTGCGACTACCTCGGGAAGAGGGACCTGGAGGAGGCGGCTGTTTAGTTTTCTTTTTCAAAAATTGCGACGAGACGAACGAAGACGCTTTGCTTTGGCGCGACGGGAAGACGACGGACAAGACGGGAGTTTCAAGTGAGACCAAATTCCGTTCGGCGGAAGAACGACGAGTTTGATACTACCCTAAGATACTACTGTCCAATACGGGATGTGTGAACACGGCTAACGGCTTTAGGGTTGCGCCACGTACTACGTGAAGTTTTGTTCATTTCGGAAGTATGTTTCGTCTGTTTCTTTGTCTATTGTTCGTCCGCTACGTACTCTTTTCACGAACCGTCATCCAACCTGCGTGCCCCCCGCCAACGCCACGACCGACGCCACGGTGTCCAGCACTTGTTCATTCGCGCAGACGCAGGTTTGCACGGTGTACGGTGACGCGATTCGTACGCACCCCAACACAACAAGCACGTCATCGCCGCCAGTCCCGTACGGATACTCGCTCTCCACGACCGCGGGAAGTCGCGCTTCGTGGAGAAGCGTCCGCACGCGCTCCAGGCGTTTCTTAAGGTTAACCGATTTTCGGTTCGACGCAAACTCATCAATCAGTCTTTCCTCGTCCCCGTCGTCGCTTCGCCGTGAAACCATCCCCGAAGGACTCCGAGGGGTGCTTGGGTGGTGCGCCGTCTCCGTGTATCCTACGCTTTCCCAACCTTCCACAGAGTTGTTAGTGTCGTGTTTTTGCACCCCTCGGGTCGAAACGCGCGCCGGCGGTGGTTCTCGAAACGGCGACCCCGAAAACGGATTCGCGAAATCGCGCCGCGACCCTCCCCCGGAATGCCCGCCGGAATTCCCGCCACTCCCTCCCACGTTCGCCAACCCCAGCGCCTCCATCGCCCGTTCACCGAAACCCACCACCTCCACGCCGCACACCGCGAGTGCTGGAAGCACGCAAACCGTGTCGTCCACCGAGTTTGGTGGCGTCGCTGCGAGGTGGTGAAGTTGGTATGGTCAGGTCAGACCACGTTTCGAGAGGTAAAAAAGACCTTTCCTTGAAAAAGTGAAAATCGGTGTCGGGGAGATTTCTCTCTGGAAACTTCTTTTGGGTTCCAGAAAACGTTGTTGGGGATGGCGCGTGTGTCGTCGCCCTTTTCGGAGGTTTAAGGCTGATCTTTTTGTGCGCCGACGCACGCCACCGCCGTGCCAACAAACGCATCGCAAAAAACGCACCTGAGTCGCTCTGTGCTCCGAGCAGAGACGGGCGAACCTGGGGTGGGAAGGGAAAGAAACAGAAATGGTGAGTTCTCGTTTTCGCTCGCGCCAAAACAAATCCAATCAGCAAAAGAAGCATCGCCGCCGTTTCGGCGGCGAAGGCAACGATAGACGTTTCAAATGTCGAATTCGAGAAAGCCGCGGCGATGGGTCCCGCGTGTGACGCGGCCGCGCGACGACGTACCTTCCTCAGGGACACGGAAACGTTCACCGGGTCCACGTTGCACACCGTCCCTTGCCTGGTGGAATTGTCGTCCAGGGTTATGACCACCTCTTGCCCGAGCAGGGACTGTTGGAAGGGAGGGACGGGACGGTGGGGTGAGTGGAAAGGAAGCGGAAGAAGTGTCGAACAGGGAAGTCGCGCCGTTTTTTCTTTCGTCCCGGTGTCTGCAGAACGGAGGCGGGGAGGTAACCAAGCGTCGGGCCGTGGCGTGGTGTGTGTCTAGTCTTGTGGAAATCGTGATGCGTGGTAACCCTACCTCCAGGTGTCCTGGGTTCAACGCGAACGCGGGCTGTTGTTTTTAAGGGGTTTTGAGAGGGAACCGAGTGACGACGAGGCAGGCGGTGGTCAGATGAAGACGGGTCGACCGACTTGGCTGGCGTAGTATGCCAAAATCGTCGGCGTCGGGTATCGCCGGAAATGCGCGTACACGGCGGATTCCGTGTTCTTTAACACCCGAATTCGGTCGCGGGCGCACCTCGGGTACCATTTCGGCTATGTATAATGGCGGTGACGCTGTTTACCCCGTTAAAAGCCCCGCGGGATGGCACACCAACCGATGTGTGTAACCGCGATTTTTCGAACCACGACGCAGGTGTGAGATTCCGGGCCTGATGAAACACGACGCCGCCGCCGGTCCCTCCGAGCCACGAATAGCCGCGAAATCGATTTAAAAACCCAGTACGACCGACCCACGTGCCACGGGTAACGCACTCACGTCGGCCAAACTCGTTAACCCGAATCAAGTCGCGCGGCGTGGCCAGTGACCGGCACGCGACCTGGCGGCGTTTCTCAGAACACGCGCCCGAAAAGATGCCGAAGGTGGATTGACATTGAGGTGACGGTGCAGCCCAGCGCCGTTTTTGCGGGCGGAAGGGTTGGCACGAACATTCAGTCACCAACTCGTGTGGAGTGGAACTTGAAGACTGCGAGCCTGACAAAAAATCGCGCTCGAAAGCAAAGCGCAAAGGCAGCGTCAAACGGAAACCTGATGTGATGAGAGTCGACGCGTGTGTCCCGCATTGCTCGCGCGCACGCGCCGCAACGGACGTGTTTTGCGTGTCACTTCTGTTTCATTTACGAGAATCCGTATCGTAGGCCCTGTCTGCGATGGTCGAAACTCGCGGCGCGCGGCGCCAATCCGTTGGTCTTCCCCGAGTCACCGCGAAGGGTCTTGGGTCGACTACGGGTCCGGGACGCAAAAGCAAAACAACCTCCACGAAGGATGGGGACTGGAGCCAAGGCGGGTCGCGGGGTGATTCGCTGTGGGCGCACCTCGGGCCGATGCTGTTCATACTCGGGATTATTGGCACCACGCCGTTCGTGGCGGTGATAGTGTACGTGATTAGTTCATTAGTGGGGATAACACTCTGTCCAGGACCTTGCGAAGACGACGCCATCCACGCCGTCGCGATCGCGGAAAAAAATCGCAGAAAAAACCCTCTCATCATCTGTTCAGATGGCGCATCGAATCGTTCATCATTCATCATTCTCACGACTGACCATCCATCCTAACCCTAAACCCTAAACCCTAAACCTAAACACAGCTGGCACATGTTCGTCAACCTGGACGGCAGCTTGACCGGCATCGTGGAGGCGTTCAAACAGAAAGGCTTACGGTTGATTCCCGAGATTTGGCCGTGGACCTCGAAACGCGCGTGGCAACTTTTAGGAAGTTACGCCGCATTTGAAGCCTTTCTCCAAATGTACCTTCCCGGCAAGGAGTTCCGAGCCACCACCACTTCAAACGGGAACGTGCCTGTGTACAAAGCCAATGGGGTTCAATCCCTGGTCGTGACTGTTGTTGCGTTTTTTCTCTGCTGGCGCTTCGACCTGACCTCGCCGAAGGAAGTGTACGACTTGTTCGGCGAGTTGCTCGCGGGCATGGCGATCTTTTCCATGTACGTATCAAAATTCCACATGCCTCGTTTATCTCCGAACACGCGTCTTTCTATTACCACTTATTGCGCGTTTCCCAAACCCCGCCTTCCTGTTTGCCGATTGTCCGCCCGTAATTACGTAATACACATCACGAAAGACTGACCTCATTTTTTATACTCTCACAGCTTCTTTTGCGTTTTCCTGCAAATCAAAGGCCACGTCTCTCCCACCGACGAAGACTCGGGATCGTGTGGAAACCACGTTTACGATTTCTGGTGGGGCATGGAGCTGTACCCGAAACTTTTCGGTTTAAACATCAAACAGTTCACGAACTGCCGGTTCGGGATGATGGTAAGGGCCTTTCCCACCCACCATATTCCGCCTCCCTGATTGCCACTACAAGACTGACGTTTCTTTTTACAATCTCAGGCCTGGGCGGTGTTGCCCGTTATTTTCGCGTGCTACCAGTACGAACGCGACGGGTTCCTGGGTACGGCCTTGGGCGTTTCCCAAATCCTGGCACTGTTTACGGACCCTGCGTGACCGTTTGAGTTCACGGCCGTCATTAACAGGAAGTGCATTCCATACATCACAAGTGCACTGTTTTACCGAAGCTGGTGACTGTTTGTCCACACATCGCCCAATACACGACTGACACTTTTCGTTCACACTCGCAGCCGATTCCGTCGCCGTCACCACGTTGTTAATGTCCGTGTACAACTTCAAGTTTTTCCTGTGGGAAACCGGGTATTTCAACTCCATGGACATCCAGCACGACCGCGCTGGGTATTACATCTGCTGGGGGTGTTTGGTGTGGGTCCCGGCGGTGTACGCGTCCCCCGCGCTTTACGTCGCGAGCGTCGCGCCGGCGGTGACGCTCGGGAGGGACGTGTCAGCGCTCATCGCGGTTTTGGGTCTTCTCTCCATCTGGATCAACTACGACTCGGACGTGCAGCGCCAGGAGTTCAGGGCCAGCGGCGGCAAAAAACTTGTGTGGGGCAAACAACCGCAGATCGTCACCGCGGAGTACAAGGTTATGAAACACGGAAAGTGGGAAACGAAAAAGTCACTGCTGTTGGCGTCCGGGTGGTGGGGTTTGGCGAGGCACTTCCACTGTACGTATTGGGGCTTTCCCAAATCCAGGCACCGGCCGTTTGATGCCCTGTATGCAGTGCGGTTACGCAAGTCTTACCACTACAATACGTGCACCAGAGTACACGACTGTTCGGCCCGATTACTCTGACTGTTTACTCATACACGTGACGGGAAGACTGACCTTTTTCGTTCACGAAAACAGACCTGCCCGAAATCGCGGCGTCGTTTTTCTGGACCGCCCCCGCGATGTTCGGAAAGCTGCCCCCGTACCTGTACGTAATCTTCTTAACGTTACTACTAATCGACCGCTCCATCAGGGACGACAAGAGGTGCTCCGCGAAGTACGGCAAGCACTGGGTGAAGTACTGCGAACTGGTGCCGTACAAGATCGTTCCCGGGATCTTTTAAGGTTGGGGAAGAGCCCTTCTGCGTATAATAATGGATCGAGGGAGGGGAATTGTTGTTTGAATTACACTTTAATGAGGATGTTGTGGGTGACGTGGGAGCATTACACCGAGAGTAATACGACTATTACGCATTACACCGAGAGTAACACGAGTAATACGCATTACAGCGAGAGTAACCCACGAATAGTACGCATTTACACCGAGATTACGCATTACCCGAGAGAGATTACCCACGAGTATGACCCGCGTACCAAGAAGGTCTTCCAATGAGAAAATCATCGCGTGCGTCACAACGCGCTCTCGCTTCCCTCGCTACTCATCAAGCGCGTCATCACGCTTGAAGGCTACGTACGGAGTCTGTTTCTTTTCCGACGATCTCGTCATCGTGAAAAAAAAAACATAACCGTTCCAGGTATCTGTAAAAATGATCCGGACCGCTCCCCACGAATCCCCTCACGCCCCGCTTCGCCCCGGGTTCAGGGCTTGGAACCGTGCGGCGACTTCGTCGCCGTCGACGCGTTCCGCCCCTTTCCCGATGTTCATCTCCCGGACCATCTCGCCAATCTCGGCGCTGTTCATGGAGTCCAGGAACCCCAGGGAGAGCTGCTTTTCGAGGGAAGGGCCTCGTTGTAAAATGGAGTTGACGAAATTATCTGGTTTTTGGTCGTCGCCGTCGTCGCCGTCGTCGCGGTCGCCGCGCGCCTCGTCTTTCATCTCGTTCGCCGCGAACTCCTCAAGCCACTCTGAGATAGATAAAAGAAAGTGTTAGTCGGTCGTATGGGAACACAGTCGTCCGGGATTTGGGAAACGCGTAACACGTACCTTCGTGTTCCGGGAGCTGAATCGCGGCGCGCGGGTTCGGAGACAGGGGTCCGAACATCTGGTGCGCCAGGGCATCGTCGTCGCCGTCGCCGCCGTCGTCCAAAGTCTCGTCATCCTCAATCTCCTGGAACCGATCCGCCAGGGACGTGGAGTGCGGAGTTTGGTGGTGGTGATGAGAGTTCGAACCGTACCCCCCAGGGTTCGAACCGGCGGCCCCCGGGGAGACGTAACTACTATTCGTTGGTGCACCGTACCCACTCGCCAAACGCATCTCGGTGTCCCCGCCACCCGACGCCACGACCGCGTTCGTGACCGGCACGGAGGGAAGGTACATCTGTCGCCGTTTCCGCGGCGCACCGCCGGTGGGAGCGTTGCCGCGGCCGTTTTGCTGCGATCGTTGTCAAGAAAGTGTCAGTCTTGTAAGGCCGCGTGTGTGCGTAGCTACAGGCTCCCCAATCGGCAGAGGTAATGCTCCCTTCGCAGGACGAGTATGGGAAAACAAACAAGGAGGCTTTTGATTTGGGAAACGCGCGGTACGTACCACAACCTCGCTCAAGTCCATCCCCATCGCGCCGAACCCGTCGAAGGAAAGGTTGGAGAGGTTGCCTTGGGATAGGTAAAACAAAGTGTCAGTCCCGTGTTGGGCGTGTATTGGAAGATGGCCTGGTCAACAGTCACCGTAATCGGTCCGAACAGTCACCAGCGTTAGAGGTAAAACGTGGAGGCTTTTGATTTGGGAAACGCGCGGGGCCGTACCTCCGCTTTCCCGGACCTGCTCCACGAACCCCATCATCGTTGTTTGGAACTGTTCCGTGGACGTCAGCCTTGACGACAGACGCCGGACCTCGTCCGCGGTCGTGTTCTGTTCCTCCCGCAAACGCATCACCTCTTTCAAAAGCAACAGCCGGTCCCGTTTCAACTGCTCAACCTCGGACGTCACCCCGCCGTACGCCCTGATTGTAAAAAAACAAATGTCAGTCTTGTATGGGCAATCAGTCGGAGGAATGTGGTGATTGGGAAATACTTACCCCAGTTCAAGCGACTGCGCGCCGCGCGACGGCGACCCCTCGCGGCGAGTTTGGTACGACGCATGGCCGGCATTGTGAAGCCCCCCCGTGCTACCGTTAGGCAGTAGGTTCCCGGAAAAGTTAGCAGTGGTTTTGGGCACGTGTGGGTCTTTACTCGTCGTCTTCCCTCCGGAAACCTTCGCCGCGCCGGACGGCCCGGCGCCGTTCGCGGTACCCGAGCTGATTGTAAAAAAATAAATGTCAGTCTTGAATATCGCGATGTATGGACAAACAGTCAGGGCAGAGGTAAGACGTCCCTTCTGGTACGAGTATGGGCAATCAGGGAGGCGGAATGTGGTGAGGGGGAAATACGCACCCCGAACCCTTCTTACTCCGCGGCGCGTCGTGTCGCTTCAGCGTGGTGAGCAGTTCCGGTTTCCCCAGCTCGAACCCCTCCACCCCGAACTCGAACCGGTCGCTGTGGCACTTCCTGAACCCGTAGTTGTTCAGCTGCCGCACGAAACTGGCGAAGTTGCTGTGCTTAAACGTGTTCGGAAGCTGCGAGGGTGGGTTAAAAATCCCGGGTCAGTGAGTATTTAGTCTCCTCGAGTGAGGGTTCGGGGACAGGTACCGGTACGCCGGTGAAGGGTACGTGACGTACTGCGTTCGTCCCCCTGGGCGGTAAACAGCGCACGGGGGGATGTATTTGGGACACAGCCGCGAGTACGCTGTGATTGTTACCAGTGACGCACTCCGTGAACAGTCGCGCGGGGCGATCAACACGTCACGTAGGGCCGATAAACAGTGTGTCAGGATTTGGTAAATTCACGAACCTGTTCTTTCTCCATCATGTCCGGGTTCCACACCGTGAACGTCCGGCCGTCCGCGGTCCAGGAAACGATGTGATCCGTGTTCGGGTCGCTTACTAGGTTCCAGGTTTTCCTGTGACGCGGTGGAGTTAAGGGTATTAAGAGGTTAGTTGTGTTCCACACGGTCGCTTGCGTGCGCTCGAGGACAATCTTTTTAATCAGTGCAATCAACCCCCGATTGAAAGGAACAACGGAGCGTTGCGGAAAAGGGCTCGGCTCGCGCGAGTTGGGGCCCGGTCGTGGAGCGCGGTGGGGACACGGTTCGGGCGTGACAGACAGACGTGCGTCTCCACGCGCGTTGCCCCCCTGATTCCCGTGCCGCGTGCCCTTCCGTCGTGGAATCCGCGGGGCCCGGTCCATCACCGAACCCCCGTAGCCACGACGATCTGAAACCTGCACACGTGTCGTTAAAAGCGCTTTTGGTTGGGAGCGATGAGGGGAAAAACTCGGGATGGACGACGACGCGCGTTACCCTCCTCCTAGGCACGCACCACAAAAACGGCGAGACGTTCACGGTGGAGAACGGGTTGGAACCCGCGCTTCCCGGCTGCGCGCTGACCTGCTTTCCAGCGGCCGCTTTCACGGCGACCATGGCGACGGCTGAGGGGAACAGCGCTCCGGGCGCGAGGAAATGAACGCGGTTGCCGAGACTTTGGGGAGAACGACTCAAAATTTGGCCAACTGAGAAGAGTGCAAGAGTTTCGAAGGTATCGGAATTGATGTGTCTTGAGTTGCTGTATCATACATGCTACGTAGCGTACGTCATACACACCACGTATTTACAAGTAGTCACACGTAGTACTGCGAAAGTCGCGGGAATACCCAAATGTGGTATCTAGTCTAGTTAAAAGTAAGACCGGTGCGTTGTCGAAACACGACGAAACCGTGCGCGTGTTGAGAATATTTCACGTCTCCTGTTTCGTACCGCCGTGTAGAGGCAACCCTTCCTCGGCAGCCGCGTGTGTACAACGTGACTCAATACGCGTTGCTTTGTGCCGCTTCATAACCTCTTCGCCGCGTCGCGATTTGCCTGACACGTTCCGCAGTTTCCTTTCGCCCTGCCGTGCGCGCACGCCGCGCACACCGCGCAGTTCTGTTGCAGCTTGCCGTGAGGGCAGGGGGTGCACTTCGCGCAGCTTCTTTTGCGCTTGCCGTGCGGACACAGGTTGCACTCCGTGCAGTCGTATCCCACCCTGCCGTGAACGCATGGAACGCACGTACGGCAGTTGCTTCGCCGGAACCCGTGGGGACACGGGTCGCACTCGTGGCAGCTGTTTTTCACCCTGCCGTGGGGGCACGGGGTGCACTGCGCGCACACGCGTCGCACCTTGCCGTGCGGACACGGGTTGCACTCCGGGCAGTCGCTTTTCTTCTTGCCGTGGGGGTAGGGGGTACATCGGGAGCAGCCGCCTTTCACGTTGCCGTGCGGACACGGCTTGCACGCCACGCAGTACCTTTTCAACTTGCCGTGGGGGCACGGGGTGCATTGCACGCAGCGCTCTTTCACCTTGCCGTGCGGACACGGGGTGCATTGCGCGCAGGCGCGTTTCCGTTTGCCGTGCGGGCAAGGGTGCACGTCACGCAGTCGCGTTTCCGCTTGCCGTGCGCACAGCCGTCGCACTCCGCGCATTTCGACTTAACATTGTCATGAGCACACCGTTTCTCTCCCATCACGTCCCGTGACAAAGCCGGACCGAACGCGGCTCTTCCAGGGTCATCGCCTGCCGTGTCTCGGGTTGTGACGCCCACTTCTTTTTCTCGGCAGAGTTCTTGTTGTTGTTCGGCTCATTCATTTCTCTCAGTCCTCGCGTCACCCCCGATGGACCCTCCGCCGCCCCGTGTCGGCGCGGACCCGAACCCGGGGTGGACGCACGCACCGTGGGCTGGTGTGCCTCACCCATCGCTGAGGGTTCGCGGTGAGAGGTCTGGAGCGATGGATGGGACACACGTTCGACGAGTCACGACTCCTCCCGAAACCATGCCTCCCCCGGCCCCCAGATTCGGTGAGGCTTCAGTTGACAGGTCGGCACCCGGGTCGGTACCTTCCACACTCGACACAACACGCGGCACTGGAGTCACCGGGAAGGCGGACGCACCGGTTGGGTGGCGCACGTACTTCAAATACAAGTTTGATTTGCAAACCGAAAACAAAGACTCGTTCCGGGTGTACACCCGACGCGGGGGCGAAGAAGTTGACAATGCTTCGGGTGGTGCACCGGAAACAAGCCCAGCAAACACAAAAAACCGCGCGCCAATCAAAACGCTCGTGCTGTTCGCGCACGGATGCGGGTACACGGGTTTGTCCTGGGCCGTGTGTGTGGATGCACTTGCGTGTCGTCTCGGTAACGAAACCCTTCTCGCCGCGTTCGACGCGCGAGGCCACGGGAAGAGCTGCGGGAACGCGGAACAGAACTACTCGGGGGATTCAGAAAAAAACAAAAACGACTCGGTCAATTTCTCCGCCCACCGATTAGCGCGGGACGTTTTGGACGTCACGAAAGAGTTGTTGCGAGTGTGTTCCGTTTCGAGTACGGGTGCCGGTACTGGTGCTGGTGCGGGTGCTACTAGCACTAGTGCTACCCGCACTCGTCTTAGTGCTGGTGCGTACCAAAACGACGCAAGAAGTAACTCAAGAAATAACCCCACAGAACCGCGCCGCCCGGTAAACGTGGTGTTCGTCGGGCACAGCATGGGCGGCGCGGTCGCGGCGCGGGCGGCGAGTTTGTTTGAGTCGGGGGGTAGGGAGAATGACTCGGACATTACTCAAGAGACAAAGTCTACTGTTACCTCTTTACGCGCAGATCCAGACCAAAACCAATTCGTTCTCGCCGGCGTCGTGGTGGTTGACGTGGTGGAGGGTACCGCGGTTGCGTCTTTACCGGCGGCGGAACTGGCGGTTTCCAAAATTCCAAAATCGTTCGGAACAATCAAAAGCGCGATTGAGTGGAGTCTCAAAGCCGGGGTCACGAGTAACGTAACCTCCGCGCAAGTTTCCACGCCGTCGCGTTTGGTGCTTGTTGAAACAAATCCCGATAAGTACTACGTGTGGCGCACCGAAATCGGAGCCACCGCAAAGTACTGGAACGGGTGGTTCTCCGGTCTTTCCTCGGTGTTCCTTTCGAACCCGAAACTGCCCAAGCTTTTGGTGGTGGCGCAGACGGACCGCCTGGACACTGAGTTGACTATCGCGCAGATGACCGGCCTGTTTCAGCTCGTCGTGGTGCCGAACACCGGACACGCGATTCACGAAGACAACCCACGCGCCGTCGCCGTCGCGGTTGACCGATTTCTGAAACGATTCGTCGGCGGGAAGTGATCGGGTACGGGTACGGACCGTAATAATAGACGGATGTGTTGCTTTAGTAGTAGTGGTAGTAATGTACGAGTACCAGTGCGGGCCACTTTGTGTGATGCCGTTGATTGTCAGACGCAACAAAAAGGCGTTTGAACGTTCAAAGCGATAGTTGAGACGAAGCGGAGAAATTGGAAATATGAAAAACAGAAAGTTAGGTGCCACGTGTTCCGTTTTTTTCAGATAAAGGTCTTGAGTTTTATTCTCAAGCAGACATGCGGGCGCGTGCGCTGGTTGACATAGCTCCTCGCGCATCACCCGCGCAGTGACGCGTTCGTGGCACGCGTGTTCGTGTCACCGCCTCGCATTGCGGCTCGTGACCCTCGCCTCATTGCATTCCGCGCGGTCATACTCGGAACGTCGCGCGGGACGGCCCCCGCCGAACGTGGGGACGCACCACATGGGCCACATGCCTCGCCTGCGCGTGTTGAGGGTTCTGATCGTCGCCGTGTTCTTTGTCGTGGGCACTGTGACCCCCGTGCGCGCCACGGCGAGCACTACGAACGGCACTGAACTTCCCGAGTGCACGTGCTGCCAGGAGGCGATGAAACGCAGGGGATACGTCGACGACACATGCAGTATTCAACCCCCGGGGCAAAGTGCAGACAAACCCGCCGCGAGCGCGTCCACTATTCTCGCCGCGTACCCGAACTCCCAAAGCGGCGTGTACTGGATCAAAATCCAGGGTGGTGTCGGCGCGAAGGAGGTGTACTGCGACATGACCAACGGGGGGTGGATGCTCGTCATGCGCGGGATCGGGGCGGATAATATTCCGTACGGGGATGCTCGGTGGACGGCTTCCGACGAATTCGACGCGCACAATTTGCTGACCCCGGAGTTTGGCACGTTCGCCAAATCTGCCGCGTTCGCGTCTTACGATTTGGCATCGCGCGTTTTAGTCGTGGCTGGAGGTTTCAGCGGCCGCAACGCCGACGGCAAATTCCGATCCTTCGAGTTTGACTTTGGCTCGCCGGCAGACACGCCGGCCAATCTCATGTTCACCACCACAAGCGCGATGTCGTGGAATTCGTCGTACCCAGTTTGGAGATCCACCTTCGGCCAAGACCGGTCAAACAACCCCATGTTTCATCGAGGCGGAAGCGGCGCAAACCAGGACGTAGGCCTGGACCGTGATTTGGCTAACGCGTGCGCTAAGCCGATGATATTTGGGTTCCAAGCCAACGACGGCACCGCCGACGTCAACAGCGGGTTGGGGACGAACGCCGAGTATTGCGGCGGCTCGACAAACAGCGGCTTCGCGGGTGGGAGCTGGATGGGCAACTACGGCTCGGTGCAGATCTGGATGAAGTAGGGTTGGGGTTGGGTTGGTGAAGGTGCGTGTTTGAACTGTGAAATGTTTTGTATCATGTTTTGTGACGGGGGATACTATCCGCTCGACGTGCGTATGTAAGAAAAAATAATAATAACGATTGCGGCGCGTCACGACAAGAGGCCAGCGCAAACCATAACCCCCAACCCCGGGCACTCGGGCCACGCGTAGACTAACTGCTCGGCACGTTTTCCGTTTCCCCCCGCCCCACGACAACCGCCGAGAGCGACAACACGAAGACTTGTTTTTCGGTGAGTATGGCGGCCTCCCCTACGTACTCGCCCGGTCGGGTGGCGTGGCAAACGACTCGCAAGGACGCGGCGAGGCCTGGGACGACCATCCCGGGGGCGTGCTCCACCGTGAACGGCGAAGATGCGGCCGGTTGCCGTACCGTGAACCGGCCTAAGTCGCTGGAAACGTTCGTGAGCAAAACCCGGCGCTTCACCGCGACGTTTGGCAAAACCCGACCGAAGTGCTGATGCGATAAAAGCCGAAAGTGTCAGTCGGTCGTGACGAGTATTACGTAAACAGTCACAGGTAATAACCGTCCCTTCGGAAGGACGAGTATGGGCAATCGCGAAGGCGGAACGTGGTGGGTGGGAAAGGCCCTTACCACGTGCGCTGGGCTGAGTTCAAACTGCGCGGCAGGCCCGGGGTCGTTTGTGTCAAAACCGTTTTGCCCGCGCATCTTCTCCAGCCGCCGCGTTTCGGACAACGCCACGCTGCTCGTGCGTAACCGCCGCCGCGCGTTGCCCTCGGTTTCTTCGTGCCGCACGTTTCGCACGAAATGCGCTTTGAAGTTTTGCCAGAAAAGTGTCAGCATTGTACATCTCGATGTATGGACAACAGTCACCAGCTTCGGTAAAACAGTCAGCGGGATCTGGGAAAGACCCAACACGTACCTTTCTCGGCGTAGTACTGTTTCGGCGCGAGGGTTGTGCTCCGCGCGCGGCCGGTAAAATCGACCCGGTGCGCCGTGCGAAACGTGCGGTCGCCGCTGAAATCGCCGCCGCGAAAGGTTTTCGGCGAGAGCGTCGCGGCGCCGGTGGGAAAGGAAGCATGGTACTCCCGGTCCCTTGCGTCGCGAGTATCGAGGGGTAACTCGTCGTGGCCGTCCCGTGCGGCGTCGCGAGTGCCATACTCGTGCTCCCTTGCGTCGCGATTGTTTCGTAACTCGGCGGTGTTTCGTAACTCGTCGTAGTAGTCCCGTGAATCAATCGCTTCGTCGTCCCAGCGGTCACGGTGTGTCGCGTGCGTCGTCGCGACCGGCGGCGGTTCCGCCTCCGCGAGCTTCACCTCGTTTGGAAGCGGGTCAACGAATCGCGACGAGCTTCTCGTTTGGGCGGGCGGGGGAAGCGTGTGTGCACGCGGGCTTCGGGTTTCGGCGCGGTCAGTGGTAGCGCTATAAGCACCAAAACCCGCGCCAAACGAAGAAGCCTTTCCCGTGCCAATCGCCCGCAGCGCTTCGCGTCCCTCCTCGACTTGGAAAAACGAACACGGAGGGAAGGTTGGCTTTTGCCGAGCGTGTGGCGCCTTCCCGACCGGCGCGACGGCCGGCTCGTTCGCCAAGGTCAAAACTCCCAAATCTAAAGCCTCTTCCGCGAGACGCGCGTGTTCATCCGCCTCCAACTCTAACTCGGCGTTTCGCTTTTCGTGATACACCGCGTTCGCGCTGAGATGAATAAAAGAAAGCGTCAATCTTGTATCGGCAAGCAGTCGTTGGATTTGGGAAATGCAATACGTACCTTCGCCGCGCGGCGATCACCCGGTCCGCCAGGTTCTGCTCCGCCACCAGAAACGCGTCGGATCGGAGATCCCGAAGAAGGTACGACTCTGGTTTCACGCGAACGTCCTCTTCGAAGGAATCCGCTTGGTCACGCAAGGCTTTGTCCAGAACCGCGAGCGTGGTGGAAGGTAACGCGGGGTACTCTATTACCTGCCGGAACACGAAATTGAGGCCGGCGGATTCCGCGGGTGAGGCGAAGGAATTCCCGGTGGTCGCTGTGGTGATCCTCGCGTTACTCCCAGCACCAGACACGTCGCCGCGTCCAACCCTGCCTTGGTCCACGGACGCGATGCGCGGCATGATAAGCGTGCGTGGCGCTTCCGGGAACCTCGGCACCGAGGGAACTTTCAAGGATGGCACCGCGCGAACCGTTCCTGTCAGGCCCGGAGCGCTCGTTTTTTTTTCACCCACGGGCACCGCCACCGGCGCCGGCGGAACGTACCCGACCCGCAACGGCGTTAAGAACGTGTGCGCCACCGCGCCTGACCCGGACTCCACCCCGACCACGGGGGTGGTATCGACGGAGCACTCTGTATCGGAAGCTCGCTCGGCCCTGATACAAATAAAAGAAAGTGTCAGTCTTGAGTATGGGTTCGTACAGTTGCCAGTGTTGGTAAATGTTACGGAACGTAGTGGCCGTCGACCAAGGGCAGTACACAGTCTACGTGTGATGTATTTGTAAGAGTTGCCAGTACCACTCAAACAGTCACGCAGGGGCAGTAAACAGTGTTTGGATTTGGGAAAGCCCCTGCACGTACCTGTATTTCGCAAAACTTGCAAAACTCAAAACCTCAAAGTACTCATCCTGGTCGGGGTACGCCACGAAAACGCGCGGGGAAACAAGGGAGGCTTTGATTGGCGCCGCGGGGGTCATCGGGGTGAATATGGACAGTTGTGAGTGCTCGCCAACAACCGTGGTGCTCGTCGTGCCTGAGGGCTCGGGGGCGACTTGCGATTTCGCCGGGGACGGCGGGACTTCGGCGGCGGGCTTTTCAGACGCAGGCGGTTCCGAAGCCACGGCGTCGGTCTCTTCCCTGTGCCCTTCACCGCCCCCCGCTTCGGGCGTCGGTGTTGGTGGAGACCGCGGGTCGAGCTCGTGAAACGCGCACGCGCCGCGAAACCCGCCTTTCGCGGTGACCACGAACTGCGCGGGCGCGGCCGCGGCGTGCGGTGTTGTCTCACCGTCGACACCGTCTTCGCCTAGCCGCGCTTCGCTGATTGACGGTCCCAACTCGAAAACCGCCGCGGACGCTTCGCTCGCCACCGCCTTCCGGCCGCGGGGACCGTCACCGATACCGATTTCCGCGCGGCGCGCGGCGTGGTCCACGAACCGAACCGCGCCTCGGCCGAGGTCAAACACGAACGCGTTGTCCATGTCGGGGTCGCCATAGTCGATCGTGGACGAGGCGCACTGGGCGAGTTCGCCCTCCGGCGTAGTCGCCGCAATCAGCGCCCGCCGCGCGGCGCTCGTCGCGTCAAGCCCAACCCCGTTGCCGGCCACGAAAACCACAAGCCCAGACACGTCAACGCAAAGCGCGCCGTACGCGCCGAGGTTAAGCGAGCACACGCCGTCGTAATCAACGGACGCCACAGCGTCCCCCAGGTCGACGTCGATTGTGTTCGTGTCACTCGAGGACTGCGTCGGCGCGAACCCGTCCTTCTCCACGCGCCAGTCGCACCCCGCGCGCACGTCGCGGCACACCCGCGTGCCGTCCGCGTGCACGACCAAGGTTTTCGTATTTCGGTTGGGAGCAGAGTCATCCTGTTTAGAGTCACCCTTAGATCCTTTGTGTGACGCGTTGTCCTCAAACTCGGGGTGCGCCACCACCAGGGTCAGGTCCGCGCGCGACGTCACGACGGCGCGGGTTTCGGGATCGATCACTGTGGCTTGTTCCACCGGAACTACAAACGTGGGATACGGGGTGATGATATCTCCGCGGGTTGGTGTTGGTGTTTGATCAGGATCAACCTCTTCCGCGTGCGTGTCACCTTCGACAGGTTCAGTTTCAGTCGCGCCTTCCTCCGGCGCCGGCGGCGGTTGGAACACAAACGAATCCGCCTGTTCCCAGCGGATCCCGCGCGAGTTCGTCCCTATCCACGAGTACGTGTCACTTGCCCGTGTTGAAGTGTTGCCGTCCACGCCCAGAATGGTCGTCCCGAACGCGGAGTGCGTAACCGTGGTGCCGTTGGGCAAAATTGCACGGCACGTTTCGTGCGCGGCCAGCGATTTCTTCAAACTCGACGGGACGTTTCCCGATCCCGTCGCGTTTGCGTTTGCGTTTGCGTCGGCGCGGGTCTGGCAAACCACGCGGTCGCTCGTCACCGAAACGCACAAGCCTGACTCGCAGGTGTACTGCACGAACACGGGATTTTTTTTCGGCGCGGGGGGTTCTGCTGGTGTTTCTTCTTCTTTTTCCGCATCACCTTCTGTGGTCTCTTCGGGCGCAACCTTTTCGGTTCCCTCGTCCTCTTCGCCTTCTTCTTTTTCGACCGGCGCCGGCTTCGAATCAGCGGGCGCCAGCCCCACCACCACGCACGCGCCCGGCCTGTCCACCAGGGACAGGACGATTCGGTGTTCCTTGTGTCCCGGATGTGAACCGGCGGGAAGGTGTGGCCTCGTGGTGACGGTTCGCAAGCCAAGCCTCACACCAGCCACCACCACGTCGATTCCGCCGTCGGGAGACACCGCGACGACGGACTCGGCGAGCGCGGGGAACAACCGATTCGTCTCGCCGCGACACGTACCGACCTCCTTCAAAACGGCGTAGGAAACGCGGGGCAAGCGCACGACCGCGGTTCGAACCCTGCGCACGGTTTTTTTATTGCTGGGGTCCGTTACCCACTTGCGGCCATCAAGGTCAGTGTCTTTTGAGTCATCAATTTCGGTATCATCAGGCGTCGCGTCGTCGTCGTCGCTCGCGTCGCCGTCCCAAACCCAATCAGCGGCTTCCTCGTCCTCCGCCGCGCGTCGCGCCTCCTCCGCCAGCTTTTTATCAGCCTCCATTTTTAGCAACTCAGCCTCTCTTAAATCATCAGGCAAAGCGTTGAGTTCGCTTTCCTCGGTTTCAAGACGCCGCTCGTCTTCGTCTTGAAACTGTTTCTGTTGTTTCGCCAATTTCAAATCCCGCGCGACTCGGGTTTCCAAAACGGTTTCGAACCCGTTTTCCCACGCACCAAAAAACTCGCTCCAAGGCGTCGCGGGGTTGACAGAGTAGTCGCACATTTGTTCAAAATGAGGCGCCGCGTGGCAGGTAACAAGAAGCGCGTCTTCCGGTGCGAAGTACTTCGAGGTGACGTTTTGGGTTCCGAAAGAACTCAAAGCGGCGTTGATGGAATTGGCGTACGCGGCTCGCGTCAGCGGTTCCCAAAGCCGCCGATGCCGCACTTCGTCGCCGTGATCGGAAAACACGCCGAGGGGCAGGGTTTCGTCCGCCACACGCTGCATCAGCTCCCGGCGTTCCGCGTGAGCTAACGATATTTTCTGGTCGTGTAAATGCAAATCAACGTGATTATGAGATCCAAAGGATACCGATTTCTGTTGGACAGAGGACCCGTGGAAAGAGCCGTACTCCGGGTCCCCGCCCGGTTTACCAAGAAACGACGCCAGCGCAGTTTTCCGCGCCCCGCGTTGGTCGTCGTCAAGTGTCGGTTCGTCCGGCATGCCGTTCCGGTGGATTCCTGGGGCGAACAAAAGGGAAGACATCCTAAGCTCCACTGCATCCGGGTCACTCCGGGTCACAAACCCGGAACAATTTCCCGTTGACGAAACCCCGACTCCCCCGGTTGCGTACCGCGACCGCAAAACGTTTGCGGCGTCGCCGTGTGGAACAAGCGTCACGCCTCGCGACTGATTGTCCATAGGATAGGACTCGTCGTCTCCATCTCCATCATTACCTTCATCCGGGAACAAAGGGTCGAACCCCTTCGAGGTGCCCGGCTTGAAGGACTTACCGTTGACGTTTGTCCCGGACTGAAAAGTGCTGGGTAATTCCCGGAAAGTACCGCCCGGGTCGGGGTGCGTGTCGTACCCGCCAAACACGGACGACGAAACCGTGTCACCAAGATTGGAGGTTCCGAAGCCGAACTGGGACCGAGACGTCGTCGTGGCAAAAGCGTTGGTGACGTGGGACGGAATCTGTGACTGCTTGGTCATAGCGAGCGCCGCGGTGACGAAAAGCGCCGCCGCGGCCGCCGCCGCCGCGTCAGACGCGGCAGTGACATCCTCCGGGTCACACGCGCTGGCGCAAACCTCGCGGAGCATCGCGTCCAGGACCACGGCGACGGAAACGCGCGTGTGCGGCACGCCAGCGAGGGCCTGGTCGTAAACGCGGTGCTCCACGAGGTCCATTTGGTTTTTTGGTTTTGGGGTTTGGGTGATGATTTTTCCCGCCGCATTTAGCACGTCGGAGTCGGTAGTTTCCTCCCCGGCTTCTTCGTCCGTAGGGTCTTCCTTAGCGTCGCTGCGTAGTTCCGCGGTGACACTCTTGACGAAATCGTCCGGCACGCGGACGATATCGGAGGTATCACTCCAGTTTTGGTACTCTGCCGACGCTAAACAAAGGACGCCGCATTTCACCGCTAAAAGTTTCGCCAAAAAAGGCGCGTCCGGAACGACCCCGGACTCGGACCGAACAAACGCAAGCGGCGCGCTCGCGAGTCTGAACGCGGGGGCGTCGAAATCGTTGAACTTCGTGACACACGTTTCGTGCGCCACCATCAGCGCCGCGGTTATCGGCGGAAACTCGTCGTCGTCCTCCGGAACGGCTTGTGTAAGCCCGGTCAACGGTGCCTCGCCTTGCGCGGTTTCGTCACCGGCGTCATTTGAATTTTCATCCTCCACGCGAACCACCCTTTGTCGCGCCACGTTCACCACCGCGCGTACGGGAAGCCCCGCGAAGGCCAGCGCGGCCAGGCGAGCGACTTGGTTATCCGCCGTGACCTCCTGGCCGTCGCACCCGGTGAAGAAATCCTCGGCCAGCAAATACGTCTTGGCGCACTCCGCGGGTGCGGCGCGTTGTTTTTGAGCCGTCGCCACCGCTCTTCGCGCCGCCGTCCTTCCGTCCTTCGCCGAGTTCAACGCATCAATCGCCGTTACAACTAACTCGTAATCCGGCCCGGGCCCGGGGCCGTCGTCCGTGTCATCCCCCTCGTCCCACTGTTCCATTAAAACCCGGTGTTCCTCGAGTTTTAGTTCGTGCGTTTCGACAGCCGACGTTACCGAAGCTTGCGCTTCGTCAACGTGCGCCGAAGCTTCTTCAAACGCGGCGGTCGCGGCGTCGAAAGCGGCAGTGCGCTTAGTGGTCAAATCAACAACGTACGACTGCTTGTCCGTCTCCGCAAACGCGTTGAACAGGTTCGCGATTAGGGTCGTGGGTGCGAAAAACTCCGGAGCTTTGTCGCTGTCCTCGGACACCACGTGATCTTCCCGCGCTTTCGTGATTAAAACAAGCGCTTCGTGTAAAAGGCTCCCCTCCTCCGCCGCAGACGCGGCTTTGTTCAGGTCGTCATGGGACAGTTGCGCGAACAGTAACGGCTGGGTATCCACGACCAACGGTTTCGTATCTTGTGCTTGCGATAAACCAACAAGCGCGGTACAAACCGCGGCCGCGTCCACGCCCGGACACCCGGCCTCCACGAAAACCGCTTGCGTTCGCCAATCAACGGCGAACGAGGGAGGGGGGGGAGGCTAAACGGTCCACGAGGTACGGGAAGGACGTGAGGTCAGCGAGACGTGATAAGTACGCGAGTGACACACCGTGACGTGTGTGACGTGTATCTTTCTTGGGGGATAGGTCAAGACGGCCGAGTCATCCGGGTGAAGACACGGTACGAGGGAGCCCGATCGATGCCAAATGCGGATGGCGAGGAATCGGTCGAAGGATGTCGACAATGGGACGCGCGCGAACGAGGCACGACGTCGCCGGTGCACCGCGAAACGGTCACGTACCTCACCCGTCACATCCCCCTCCGCAGCCGCCATCGCGCCCGCGGTTGTCCTCAGCAACCGCGAGCGGGGGTGGCAGCGCGCTGCTCAGTGCTGCGACGCACGCGAGTCGTAGGCATCAGGTCAACGGGCAGCAGTTCCAAGGCGGATTGTTGATTTAGGCTAATTTTCTCGCGTGTTTACAAAGACACACCAACAGGTGCTACCGCATCCTACTCTCCTTCATCGTCCAGCAGCAAGTTCCATCGCGCCGATTTGTCCAGGGTTACCTCCCGTTCGAACGACCTGGGACCCGACCTGGCACTAACGCCGACCCTCGTCCCGGTCGCCTCTCGTCGCAGCCGTAGCATCGCCCCCACGGGAAGCCGCTCGGCGTCGTGTAGGGCGGACCGGATCTCGCGCTCGTTCGTGCCGTCGCGAACGCCGAGCACGCGAAGCACGTTCGCGAGTTGGTCGTGGGACGTGCCGAGCGATTTATCTACCGTAGGTACATCTACGGTACTGAGCGATTTATCCACAGTAGGTACATCTACGGTACTGAGCGATTTATCCACAGTAGGTACATCTACCGTACCCACCGTATCCACGTACCACGCCAGCATCGCCGCCGCGGCCCTCCGTTCCCACTGCGTGTGAAACACGCAAGACGTGTCTTGCGCGTCGTTGACTTTGGCGTACCCTTTCGTGCCGCCTTGGTCGTCGTGTTCATTACTCGTCACCGCGACGAACGGCGCGGACGCTTCGCAGTGGCGAAACAGCTGGTCCAGTAACGCGATTGTTTTTTCCCTCCAACCATCAACCGGAGCGCGTGTTTTGCGCGTTGTGCTGAAATTCGATCGATACGTTTCCGCGATTCGCGAAGGGCGGTGACCCACGCACGGTCGGCCCCACAACCCGGTCTGGCGCGCGCGGGATGCGGTGTATCCTAAACTCCTTGGCAAACGCATTGGCTCGCCGTCCACGGCGGCCCAGCCGCAAGCCCGGTGCGCCTGTAACAGAAGCGCCCTCGCGGGTTCCCGGTGGAACTGCGTGGAGAGGCGCAAGTCGGCGGACAAAACCCGACACTCGTGGGCGAGGCGGTCCATCTTGGCTTTCACGGACGCTAACTCCGCTTCTAGCTTTAAAAACTGAGTTTCTTTCGCAAGGAGGTTACTCGCCGTGGCCGTCGCGACAGAGACGGCCATCGGCGGCGGCGCCCCCACCGCGTGAAGCCACTGCGGCCAGGAAAGAACCCCAAGTTCGTACGGGCGTTTGTTGTCGAACGGCGACGAACGAAGCAGCGGTTTGAACTCGCGCGACGCGAAAACTTTACACACGGCGTCGTGTAGCGAACACCGTGACAATTGAAACCCTCCCCCCTCCGTGGGAAGCAGCATCGCCGCGGACGCCAGCACCAGCGCCAGTTGCCGTAGCTCGCGAATCTCCAGACTCACGGTGTGGCTCGCGAGTCGTTTAAGCGCGAGCGCGGCGCAGTCAGCGGCGACGGCGGCGTCGGTTGAGGACCCTTGTAACCCGCCGGCGATCCAACGGGGTAACATCTGGCACGAAAGGATCTCGGACACGGAGAAATCCTTCCCGGGGGGGTGGTTTCCGTTTCCGTGTGTCGATTGAAACCGCGAAAAGGCGGGTTCGATCGCGCGGGCGACAATTTTGTCCCCATCACCTTCTAGGTACCGCCGCGTGACTTCGAGAAGCGCCCAACCGCCGCCGTTCGCGTAACACGCGTCACTCAGAAAAGGGTCGCCTTTGTTGTTACTCGTTTCGTGGATAACTCGGTTTGATGCGATAAAACCGTCACCGTGTGTCGTGTTGGTGTTCGTGTTGTTTCGACAGGCAACGTCCTCCCTGAAAAGATCAACCGCGACGAGAAAGATACACAGCTCGGCGTGTACCCGGTCGATGATCGCGTCGGGAAGATTTGGAATCGGTGACCCTTCGCCGCCGCGACCGCAACTCGCGTCGTCTGCGATCGCCGCTAAAAACAGCGCGACCGGAAGCGCAGCGGACGCGAGCGCGCGAGGCAACGGCGAATTTTGAAGTTCGCCAAACCCAATAGATAGGTTGGTTTTGAATTTTTCGATATCCAGCGCGACTCGCGCGAACGCTGCGTCGTCCTTCGTCCTAACTCGTCCTAATTCTTCGAACGACGACGGACACGACGACGACGAAGTCTCCAGCAAAAGCCCCAACGCGGCGAAACGCTCGCACACCGCAACGCGAGTCGCGGTTTGTTTCAGGGAATCTTCTTTTGCGATTTTCTCAAACCAACCGCGCGCGGCGACCAGAACGGAGCGCGACGAGCCTTTCCCGCACGCCGCGTACACCGTTTGCGGCGACCAGCCAGTCATGTCCAGTTTGGGCGACCACCCAGTCATGTCCAGTTTGTCGCCCTCGAAGACTGCGCTCTCGTGCGTCGCGAGATGCGCGAGAACTTCTTTGGCCACCTCGGAATCGGTGGGGCTTTCGGTGTCCTCGTTTCGCGTCGACGGCGATGTAACCTCTTGTCGAGTCGAATTCGACGGCGTCACGTTCTCCGAGGAGAAGGTAAGTTCACTTGGGTGCTTTTGTTTTTCTTTTTCTGTGTCGTGCGTAACCGCCCATCGCGATAACACTTTTCGGGCGACGGCGGCGACACCGTTCATCGCGATTCCATCTTGTTGACTCCCGGAATTCAGCCGCAAACACAGTGCCCTCCCTTGCGCTGCCCTGTTTTTGAACGCCCTGTCAAGCTCAAGCACCGCGACCGCGCCGAACGCGGCGGCTCGAGGAAGGCGCACCAAACGCAGCGCCGGGTTCTTGTCCGTGGCCAACGCTTTTCCAACCGCGGCGCCCGTTCGAGGGCCGACTTCGTCTCCGCCAATCGTAAACACCTCCAGCGTTTGCGGAAGCGCGTTTGCAATAGCGCACGCGATTTTGTCACTCGCGCCGACGTCCTCCAGGACTAACTCACGGAGGTTGGTACAACTGGAAAGCGCGGCGCACATTTCGAGGAGGGTGCTTTTCATTAAGCCTTCTGCAAAAGAACCTAATTGATTTTGAAACAGGTCAGGGACGCCGCGTATCTCCACTCCGGTCAACGATTTCGGCCCGTCCGCGAACAAACCCGTGAACGGCTCTAGCCCCGGGAATTGTTCCCGGAACGGCATCGCGTGCAGTAACGCGGCGTCGAACGGGTTTCCAAATGAAGTAGTGGTAAGTAACGCGGCATCGAACCTGTCTGCAGTGGTGGATTCGGTGACTAAATACTCAGTCGATGATGATCGCTCGGGGTAGATTTTTTTGGTTTTATTTGCGTTTTTGTTCCAGGCGGAAGTTCCGTCTCCCGAGATTTGCAGTTCCTTTAGGTGCGGCATTTTACTCGCCACGCGAAACACGTCACCGCAATTCATACCGGTCCGGTCTATTGCTAAGTGCGTCAGCGACGGTAACAAGTTCGTGGCGTTCCCTAGCCCCGCGTCGGTCAACGCGAACGCCCCGCCCGCGAGGTGCGAGCCTTGCAGGGAAAGTTTTTTCACTTCATTTGTCCACGCCAGCGCGTTCGCTAAACCAACAAGCGCGTCGTCCCCGAACACCACCGCTGAGCGCGCTTCTATTGTGGCGCATTGCGTGTCCATAACGTGTTTGAACTGTTTACTCACCAAACGCAGGCTGCCGCGCGGGTGGTACGACGCGACGGCGAAAGGTTCGTTCGTGTTTTCACTTTTTTCACGTATCGTCCGTGACGACGCCGAACACGTTCGATTTGATCGACTCGTCGCGTTGAAGGCTTCAGGAGAAACCGATCCTCGTCCCCTATCTCGCCGCAGAGGAACCCGAAACCGCCCGCCAACGCTCCACCGAACATGCGCGCCCTTTCCTGCCGTGGATTCAAGGACGATTTGGAGAATGCGCTGGACGACTTCGTCGGGAAGATGAACATGGTGACGAACGACGACGCGATGTCGCGTTTCCGAATCCGAATCCGAAGCCTCGTCCTCTCCGACGACATCGTCGGAAGCATTCACGGAACCGTCCACGCATGTCGCCCTCGCCGTCGCGGCCGCACCCGCGCGCGCCACCGCGCCGTCGCGCATTGCAGGCACCACGGGGCGCACGGCGAGTGTGACGCCTCGTGTACCCCGAGGGACACGGATGTGCAAAAACGAGATTGAGACGTGTCGCGTTGTTTTTCTCAAATATTTCCCGAAACCCGCACGTCCGCCGAGGCGCACATCTCAGCGCGCCGGAATCCACGCGACGGCGATGGGACTACTGAGTTCTGTTGAGATAAAGCCACCGCGATGTCGGACAGTGACACCCTCGAGTCCCTGTGGCAGCAGCTTTGTGTCCAGAGTACTGCGGCGACGATTGGGTCCGTGGCATCAGACGATGTCTCCCTCCCCGAAACCCGCACCACCCGCGTTCGGTGCGACACCTGCGGTCGCCCCACGATCGCGTGTCCGTGCGTTCATTTACCTCCCACACCACGTGATACACACGGAGCGCTGATCGTGTTAACGCACCCGAACGAAAGGAGACGGTCGTTGGCCACGGGGTGGATGTTACCCGTGACGTACGAACGATGCGCGGTGATAACGAAACGAACCCCGCCGAAGGAGTTTCTGGCGATGTTCGCGAACGACGGCGACGACGCGTCGTCGTCGCCGTCGGTATCGAACGAAACGAAACTCCCACCCGACGTACCGATTTACCTGCTGTACCCCGCGACGCACGCGGAGGCGGTCATCGACGTGTGCCCGCGAGTCGATCGCGAAACGTACCGAAAACGACTCGGGTGGAACGCCTCGGGCGCCTCTGCGACGATACCTCCGGATGAAAAAAAATACGAAACGCAAACGCTCACCTCGCCCCTTCCCCCGACGCGAAAGGAAAATGAACTGAGAGACGCGTTTCGCGCGATGCGCGGCGCGAAGTACGTCCTCATCGCGCTTGATTCAACCTGGAGACAGGCGCGGGAGATGGCCACGGCTTCCGTGCCGCTTCTTCCAAAACGAACGAAACTGGTCAAGCTCCCGGCGGCGAACGCGCGCGCGCCCGGATTGCGGCGGGTGAACGAATTGGGAATTCATTCATTGAGCGACGAATTAGACGAAAACAAATCCGATTCCCCGTCACAAACACTGCGCGTCGAACCCGAACCCGGGTGTATGCTCACCGCGGAGGCGTGCGCGCGGGCGATGGAGGTGCTTGAGGGGAACTTTGTTTGTGGAGAGGGTGGAAGGGAGATGGCTGGAGAGAAAAAAATAATTGGTAAAAGCCTTTTGCCAAACGTCGTCACTGCGCTGCGCGCCATGGCGTCTTGCCAATCCAAACACGACCCGGCGATGCAATCCGGGTGCGATAAGAAGCTATCGGAAGGGAAGTACCGACAGCGCATCGCGGGGGCGCGGGCGCTGGGGCATGAGGGTTAATGCTGGGTCGTTGAGATGGTAGTGAAGAGTTATTAGTAGTGCGCAGTAAGGTGGTACGTACAGTATCAGCTTCGAAAATTGTGAGTCCGGAAGCCAAAAACTCGGAAGCCTCGAGAACGACGCGCACAACGACGCGCACAACAACGCGCACGCGACTCCCTTCACATGTCTTCCGACGCGGCGCACACCATCATGACTGCCGCGAGCGGTGATATGACGACCATCACTACTCACGCGCGCCCTACCGACGCGCAAGAAGCCATCCCCGACCACCTCGTGGTCACGCACGTTCTCAGATCTGAGCATTTCGACGATCCCGCCGACCTCGCTCGGCTCCCAGCGGTGAGCCGCGCGATGCGCGACGCGGTGGCGGTGACGGGGCTTCGGTTTAAAGAGCTTCGTGATCGTCGTGCCTTAGAACTCGGATGCTTAAGCGCGCTGAAGCGCCTGCAACGGGGAGGTCGCCTGTCGTGTCAAGAATACCTTTGTGCGGCAGCTGCGGGGAGTGGACAGCTCGAGGAGTTGAAGTTGTTGCGTGAGAACGGCTGGCCGTGGGACCAAGACACGTGCGCACGGGCGGCGACGGGCGGGCACCTCGAGGTGCTGCAGTTGGCGCGCGCGAACGGCTGCCCGTGGAACGAGTGCACGTGCATGTAAGCGGCGTTCGGCGGGCACCTCGAGGTGCTGCAGTGGGCGCGCGCGAACGACTGCCTGTGGGACGAGTGGACGTGCGCGAGGGCGGCGGAGGGAGGGCAGCTCGAGGTGTTGCAGTGGGCGCGCGCGACCGGCTGCCCGTGGGACAGGTATACGTGCGCGAGGGCGGCGAATACGTGCGCAAAGGCGGCGGAGGGAGGGCACCTCGAGGTGCTGCAGTTGGCGCGCGCGAACGGCTGCCCGTGGAACGAGTGCACGTGCATGTACGCGGCGTTTCGCGGGCAGCTCGAGGTGCTGCAGTGGGCGCGCGCGAACGGCTGCCCGTGGGACGTAGGCACGTGCGAGTGGGCGGCGATGGGTGGGCAGCTCGAGGTGCTCCAGTGGGCGCGCGCGACCGGCTGCCCGTGGGACGCAGGCATGTGCATGGACGCGGCGATGGGCGGGCAGCTCGAGGTGCTGCAGTGGTTGCACGCGACCGGCTGCCCGTGGGACGCAGATGCGTGTCAAGGGGCGGCAACGAACGGGCATCTCGAGGTGCTGCAGTGGTTGCCCGCGAACGGCTGTCCGTGGGACGAGCTGACGGTCGTAGCTTCGAAAAGGAACGGGCATCTCGAGGTGGCAAACTGGGCGATAGCCAACGGCTGCCCTTATTGAGAACGTTCGGTTAAACAGGAGTGTAAAGTAAATAACAGATCAGGAGTCACTTTAAAAAACCGCCACGTACTCGTGCCTACCCGAGTCTTTTCATCTGTTCCTGAATCGCGCTCGCCATTTCCTTGGCTTCGTAGTTTTTACCGTAAAACGTCACGAACTCGCCTTTTTTATCCACCAGGTACATGATAATCGAGTGGTCAACAAGGTAATCATCCGTCGCGTCTTCGTCGCCGGTTTTGTGGTAATACACCCGGTACTGCTTCGCCGCGGCTTTGCACGCCTCCACCGATCCCGTTAATCCTAATAATTTCGGGTGGAACTCTTTCACGTACTCGCCGACTCTTTGCACGGTATCGCGCGACGGGTCGATGCTGATAAACACGGGAACGAGCAAGTCCTCCTTCGGTTCGGTATGGATCGTTGATGCCTTGTCTCCTTTCGTATCCGTGTCTTTCGCGACTTTAGCGGCTTTGTCTCTGGCGTCTTTCGCACCTCTGTCGATACCACCTTTGTCTTTCGCGACAACGCCGTTGACGATATCCACGCACTCCGCCATCTTCTCAAGCTCGTCGGGGCAAATGTCGGGACACATGGTGAAGCCGAAATACAAAAGCGCGTACTTGCCGTGCAGTTCGGTTGTTTTGAAAGGTCGCCCTTTTTCGTTCGCCAGTTTCAACTCAAACGGCCCGCCGATAGAAGCCTTACCAGCACCAACCGGGCCTTGCCTCACCAAGTCCAACCTGCGTTGGCGCTCTCGGTCGAAGAAAAACAAAACCCCGAACCCGGTGGCAGACCTGGAGAGAGTCACAAGAAAGTGTCAGCCTGGTATGCGCAAACAGGGAGGCGGAACTCTGGGGTATACATGGGCGCCGGGTCAATCCCCAGTGAATTAGGGTCATTTGTTTTTGAATCAGGGTCAATACCCATACGTGGTGATGGGAAATACGCACATCATGGCGAGCGATTTCCATCCCACCGGGCCTCCCGATCCGCTTGAGGTGGACATCGCACGCGGCTCGCCGAAACCGTGAGCAGCACCGCGGAACACTCCTTTGTGACCGGTGGCAAAAGGCGGCACGCCCGCCTTCGCAGTCGCGCCTGTGCCGACGCGCGCCGCCTGGGACGCGAACGCCCGGTACCCCGTTGATGGTGCGAAACCCTCTGCCGCGCAGACTGCGGTGCCGAACGTGGATGACGAAGAGGACGCGCACGCCGTGCGGCGCGACGACTCCGCGGCCGCGGCCGCGGCGGCTCGCGCCAGCAAACGCGATGCCATACGCGAAACACGCGTGCACGGCAGGAAACACGCGCGTTCCGGAACTGTGGCGACCCTGTGTGGCGTGGAATGGACGCGATCGTGTTGCCCACCGTGACGTCGTCGTCAGTCATTCTTTGTCACAAAGCGTTTTGACGAAATCGCAACGACGCGTCGCGCTCGCGCTTGGCAGGTGACGACACTAAGCGCCGTACTAGTACGAAAGAAAAGTACCGGAGCGCGGCCGGATGATCGACCCTGGGAAGAAGAAGCGTCACGTAACGTACGGACCAATCTCAACATGTTTAAAGGTCTCGCTGCGGTGGTCCGCTCGGTGTTCGTTTCGAAGAAAGAAAAAACCAAATGGCACGACGCGAACGCCTCGGGCGCGAATGTATTTCACCCAAAGGAGCGCGTCGCATTACAAATCACCGCGGCGCGTTCCCGCCGTCTCTCCCCCTCCTGTCCTTCCGTCTTCCGCTCCACGGACCCCCGTCCCGCTGCCTTTTAGGGTTTAGGTTAAACCCTGAACCCTAGCCCTAAACCCTAAACCCGGACATCAGCACAGTTCCTTCAATCCGCTCTTTTCCAGAAACTCGCCGAGGGGCCCGTCCATTTTCTCGTCCCCAGTCAGGGCGGCTTTCACGTCGAAGCCGCTTTGCTCCACGTACTTCGCGAGGGGCATCTTTCCCTTGGCCTTCAGTTCCTTCAGCGTCGCCACCGCGAAGTCCCTGCGGGTGGGCATGCCGCCTTCGTCGACCTTACAGATGGACGACCCGAGCGCGGTCACGTCGAGCGCGCCTTCGATGACGAGCTGCGCCAGCATCCCCCCGAGAAGCTTGGGCGCCATCGGCACGTCAATCGCGATGTCTTCAAGCGCCTCGATTTGTTGGTCCAAATCGCCCTGTACCGCGCCGGACACGACGCCGCACTCCTTGACACACGCCACGAGCAGCTTGGTGAGCAACCCGGTGGCTTTTTCGGTGGACACCTCCACCACATGCGCGACGATCGTGGCGGTCATGGCGGCCAAACACTCCGCGTCCTTCGCCCCGGCCACGATCTCCTTGACGCAAAGCACCGCTTCCTTCAAATCGCAAACCTGCATGTACTCCGTGATCAAGCTCTTGGTTTTCTCCTCAACCTTCTCGGCGTCGAATGACCCGGACGCGGCGGCGGCGGCAACGATTGGCTCTTCCGTGTCGGTGGTCTCCGCGCTCGCGGCGGGCCCGGCAAGCGACGCAAGCGCGCGTTCCCGCGCGGTTTCCCGCAGCTGCGCGTCCCGCTTGAGCTTTTCCTTTTCGGTGGGCATGGCGGCAGTGTGCGCGGCGGCGACGTACGGGCCGGAAAGCGAGGACTGCTTCCCCCCGCCCATCCCAGTGAGGTTGTTCGATGAGCCCTTTTTGCCGCCACTACTCTTCCCACCCACGACTTCCCACCCGTCCCCCGGGCCTTCGGGGAACAGAATCTCTTCTGTTTGCGCGGGGGAGATGCCGAGCGCGGCGGCGGCTTCCGCGTGGATCTCGGAAAGGGTCATCGCTTCCAGTTTCTTGACTCGTGGGACCCACTGTGCTTTCCTTAACTCGATGACTTCTCGGCACAAAAACCGCACCCGGGAGTCCACCTGCTCGCTTTCCGAAAGCGCCAAAAGTCGCGCGAAGTACATCTCCATCATCTGCCGCGGCAGTTTCGGGGACGCGTCCATCTCCTTGCCCACCGTGACCAACAGGTTGCACAGCGCCTCGATGTTCTCCTCCGGCGGCGAGTTGGACGGCGCGCCCAGCAAGTCCGTAACACACGCGTGAAGGATCTTCTCCGCGATCATTTTCTTTTTGAACAACTCGCCAATGAGCTTGATGTTTCCCATGGTTCGGATTTTCACCTTTTTCGTGGCGCTGATTTTCTCGCGCGCGTCGTCGATGCGGAGCAAATCGTCCCTCGCTTTACCCGCGCCTTCGAACTCCTCCTGGCACGTGTTTAGAAGAATCCTGCGGAACGAAATCGGCTTGCCTCCGTCGTTTGAGGGGAACTCGGGAAGCTCCTTGGACAGGCGCACGCACACATCAGCGTACATGCCGCAGAACCCGGGTTCCCAGATGGCTTTGTCGAACACGATGGAAATCGTCTCCGCAAGGGTCGCGGCGTTGTCGATGCCGCACTCCAACAGCTGTTCCATCAGGCGGTCGAACTTCTCGGGGGTGATTTTGTTCAAAATGCCTTTAATCGCCCTGGTGGTTTGAATAGAGACGTCATCCGTGGCGCCCCGGCTCCACGCGTTTTCGCTCCGAACGATCTCGGCGCCCTCGCTTCCTTCGGGAAGCGGCGTGAGGTCCACGCGCCCGGCGCCGCCCTTGCCGCCCCCCTTCTGTTGGCCACCTTTCCCTTGGCCTCCTCCTGCAGCAGCGCCGCCGGCCTTGTTGTCACTCGTAGGCTTGGCGTGCCAGTCCTTGTCCTCCTGCTTTTGCGCACCCCCGGTTGGCGCCGCGCCGGCCGCGCCGTCCGAAGAAGCGCTCGCCAGCGCTTGCGCTTCCTTTTTTCCCCAAAGGCTCGCCGCGGTTTCCTCGCCAACCGAGTTCTCCTCGTTCACGTCGTTGATCACGACTTCCAAGGGCGAGCTCGCGAGCTCGACGGGCATCTCGGTGAATTTCTATTTTCCGTGGCCAGGGGGTAGCGTGGGGTAGCGTGGGGTAGAGGGGGTTAGGGTTGTTGTCGGTCGCGAATACGACGTCGTCGCGAATGACGAGAAATCCATCATCGTTTTTTTTCGAATCCAGGGCTTGCCAGTGCGCATATGCCCACTGCAAAGCCCTGATGCGTGTTTTGTGTTTGATCACGCTCCGCGTAGGGGCGGTTCGAAGCGCCCTCGCGTTCCACACGTACCTCACGGAACTGCGCAATGAAGTCCTTGGTGTATTTGATCACGTCCTCGGAGGAGAGCCTTTTCGAGCTGGTTTCGGACGGGGCCTTTTGTGGGGAGGGAGGGGAGGGGCGGGTGGGGAGAGTCAGTCTGCGTGATCCGCCAGCGTAAACGCACGAAAGCGTGTTTGGAGTCTGTTCGCGTTGAAATCGCGTGGGGTCGCCTGGGGGCGAAAGCCTGTCCGTCGGTGGTGCCGCCCTCGCGTCTTGAGTGTAACCCGTGTAGCGCACGCACCTGCGGCCGTGACCCCATCGCGAAGCTCGCGAAGGTTCCCGCGGTGGCGGTGCCTCCCGGGCGAAGCGAGATGGCTTCCATGATGAACGAACCCCGCAACACAGTTGGCGGCGGACACAAGTTGTTCCCGTCTCTGCGACTGGAACGAACCGAGCGGGTACTTCGAGTACCGAACGACCGTGAAAGTCGGCGATCCTTCTCCGGTGAAGTGTGGCGGAAGCGACTCGACCTACCGTCGGCGCGCACGCGTCCTGACAAGGGCGCGAGACGCGAACGCCGGCTTACCGATGGACGGCAAAAAGGCGTGCTTGTGGCCTGTTGGCCTTTTGCGGGCCCAAATTCAACGATTTACGAGTAACTTTTTTATCCACTTGGCAGCCGCCGGTGATTGCGCCTGCAGCGGCGGTCCCCTCTGCAACCACGCACACCTCCTCGCGCGTTTTTTCGTTGCTCCCGAAACGCACGCACGACTACTCGTGGTGTCCTTTCGTCTCCGCACGTGTCTCCTTTTCCAAGGTTGACCCACCCGCGTGTCCTTCACGGCGCAGTCGAATCCCGCACGTTCGTGAAGCGAACGTTTCGCCCCGTCGTCAGATTCAATGGCATCCGTCGCGTCTCTCGCCGCGCGCTACACCCCCGCGGCCGGCGCGCTGAACAGTAGCCGCCGCGCCTCTAATAAGAACGTTCGGATCATGACACAGAAACGAACCGTGACCCCTGCCCGGGCGTCATCCGATGACGCCTCCATTCCCCCCACCAACGGCCCCGGCGGTTTCTCCGGGTCGAAACTGATCGTCCCCGGCATGGAGGGCTTCGACGCGGGGTACGGGAACCCGAACTCTGGGAACAAGAACTCCAACCCTATGGGCGGCAGGCCGGGAGAAGGCATGAAACCCGGGTCCTTTCCTGGCGGGTACGACGCCCCCCCGAAACCGGGAAGCGAAAAGAAAGAAGGCGAAGCCTTCGCGCCGTTCCGCCCGCCGAGCGAGTATTTAGACCAAAGCGAGTTACAACAGGAAACGGACCAGATGAGTTTTTTGCGGTTGCGGCAAAGAGCCGGGAACTGGTTCGAACTAGCACCACTGTTCCCCAAACTCATGCGGAACGGGTTCACTCCGGATGACATCTTCGACGAAACCGGCGTGGAACCCAAGGAACAAAGCCTTTGGACGACGTGGACCGCGTCCAGGTACGTGTTGCGCGTTTCCCAAATCCCAAAACTACCTGTTTCAAGCCCCGTTCGTGACTGTTTGAGGACACGGCCGTCATTAAAAGGAAGAGCACTACGATACATCACAAGCGCACTGTTTTATCTCTCAGCTGGTGACTGTTGTCCATACATCGCGATATACGTTAAGACGGAAGAGACTGACCTTTTTCGAGTAACAATCACAGAGGATCACTGGTCACCGACCCGCGGTTCCCGAAAGAAAAGCTCGACTATTTCAACCCCGAGTGGAACGCGGAGAACCTTTCGCACATCCAGTACCTGCCCGCGGAAAAGCGCGCTATTTTTTGCGAGTTCGTGGTGGACAACGAGTTCAACCCGGAGCAAACAAGAGAGTTGGTGCGTTCGGTGGAGATGCGCGCGGCGAACGACGCGCAGGCGAAGGGTTTCGGGAAAAACCCCGGGGAGTGCCTCGCGTTTAAGATGTGGAGGGACATCCAGGAGGTGCAGCGGTACGAAGGCATCGGGCGGATTCACGAGCTCGTGGTGAGTATTTCCCCATTTACCACATTCCGCCGACTGACTGCCCATACAAGACTGACATTTCTTTTTTTACAATCAGGCGAAAGGCAAGAAGTTCGCCACCGAGGTTTCTACGAAGGAACGGCTGGACGCACTCGTGGAGATGTGGGAGATCGACCTCGCCGAGGGTTCGGACTTGATGGAGGGCGGCTTGATGGGCAAAGCCAACGCGGCGGGGAACGCGAAGATTCAGGCGGTGCGGTTGGACGCGGAGGAACTGTTGTTCCGGCCTATTCCCATGCTGGGGCCGCTTGAAAAGCTGTCGCCCGCCGCTGTTATCGCCGTGGAGGAGGTACGCCCCAAAGGATTGTTCAACGTGTTCAAACCGGTTGGGGCGCAACAGTGGGTCGCGCTGCCGAGCTGGGCCGCGCTTTCCGAAGCCAAAGTTCCGTTCGCCGTGCTTGTTGGGAACACCGGTTCCCTACGAGGCGCCGGGGATCTTTCGGAACGCGAAGAACCCGCGTTGCTCATCGTGGACAAAGCAAACCAAACCCCGTCGCCGAAAAACTTTTACCTAGCGGTAAGGCAATCGTCCATTCAGCTCAGCGGCGGTAAGGGCGCCGAGATCGTGGACGTGTTCCCTGGAAAGGAAACGATGGAGATGGAGCGAGACGGGAAGTGTACGGTCATTGGGCGTGTGGTGCTCGCGGTCAGGGCGCCCGGCATGGGACGCGACGACGGGATGACCACGGAGTTCGTGGGGTAAAGTGATCCTCGCGCCGAGCAGGGAGACGCGAATACTGAATACTGTGTGACTATTTTGATTTTAAGATTTGTCATTGCGTGATACCGTCCCTCAATACCTACGACTCTACCTCAATACCTACGACTCTACCTCAGCACCTAGTACCTATTGTCCCTCCGGGTACCCGCCCGTCTCTCCCGAACCTCACGCCTTGGGTTTCTTCTTCTTTTTTGCTTTGAGCGGTTCCAAAATAAGCGCCTTCAAGTCCTCGTCGTTGAGTTCCAAGTCGCTTTTGATGGGCTGCGCTGTCCACGTCGTGACCCGGTCGTTGCCGTTCTGCATCACCAACACGGTGGCTTTGAAGTGTGCCACTGCGTCGCCCGGCTTTTCGTAAAGAACCGGGTACTCGTGAAGCAGTTCGTGCGTGATGCACTCGGTGATCCCGAGGCGCGCGCCGCGGACTTCCGCCATCGCCCGCATCGTGAACGGCATGGTGGGAAACTTCGTGGTGATTTGCGAGAAAACCGCGCGCGAGGCTTGCATCTTGAGCTTGTAGTTCTTCTCGATCGCGCGCTTGTACACGCTGGTTTCCTTTTCGTCGTGGATCTTGGGTTTCCCGTCCCCGGAGGAGAGCACGATGTCCAGGGCGTACACTTCATTCAAACCGATTGTTTCCTCATCCGCTTTCAGCTCGGGGGAGGTTTTGTGAAGCACGACTGAGGTTGGGAAAGAAAAGTGTCAGTCTTGTATATCGCGATGTATGGACAACAGTCACCAGCTTCGGTAATAGTCTCTTCTGGTCTTAATAGTCCCTTCTGGTACGAGTATGGGCAAACAGTGTGCCTGGATTTGGGAAAAGGAACACGCACCTTTGTTCCCGTCGATCACGAACCGCTTCATGGTGTGCGTCAACACGCCCTCCACCACGTTCACGCCAAAGTCCTCCGCGACTTTCGCGATCGCGGCGGCGACGGCGGTGGTGGTGTTCCCGGGCCTTAGCTTGCGGATCGCGGCTTCGCCTGCGATTACGGCGGCTTGCATGACATCCGCTTGTTGACCAACAACTGGCGCGTTCATATCCGCGTTCAGAACCTTCGTGGTGGCCACCACGGCGATGTACCCGTCCACGTGCGCGCCCAGGTCGATCTTCACGGCCTGGCCTTCCTCGAGCACCGTCTGCACGTCATCCGTGGGGCTGTTGTGGCACACCTGGTTGTTCACGCTTACGCAGGTGGGAAACGCGATGCCTTTTTCGATCTTGTTCCCATCCTTGTCTTTCTTGTTGTAAAACTTCGCCGCTTCGGTTTCGACGGTTTTGTCCCCCAAACCGCACAGGTCGCAAACCTTCGCGCCAGGGACGCACGCGGCGAACACCGCGGCGAGGGCCTCTGTTTCCGGTTAATGTTAATTTAGGCAAGGGATGCGTGGTGTTAGTGGAGTGATCTTATGTAGAAATGGTGGTGAGGTGAAGGCATCGAGGCATCGAGTAAAGGCATCATCGAGCGATCGCGAAAAAGCAACACATCAGGGTTCGGGCGCCTTGACGTACTGTTGACGATCTCCGCGGCTACTTTGTACTTGTCCACCACGGCGGGCTGTGTTGGCAGGGCGGGGGGGGGGTCAGTCCGCGGTGGTCGGGGTGTTCTCTTCGCGCGAAGCCGCCTGCAGTTCCACTTCCGCGTCTCGCGAGGGTCACGAAAGGAAAGATTGATGGTCGTCACAGACGCATCAAAGAAGAATCGTCCACGCGCGTGGGAACCCTACGTTTGCCAAGGTGTGCTCGGTGTCGTCCTCGTGGTCGCTGCCGTAGTCCGACATCGCGAGTTCGCGGTGTTTTTCGGTGGGGGCGAAAGGTGTCTCGATCAGCCGGCGGTGAACGGCGGCGAGAGATCTGTCCCTTCAAGGGGCGCCCGCAGTTTTTGCACCATCGTCAGCTCGCCGCGTGAAACGGAGAGGGTCGAAAAGGGGCGAAATAGAAGCGGTCCTGGCACATGCCCTCGGGCACGCAGTCTACGTTTTTTCCGCGCTCGGCCGGCGGCGCGCTTTTGACCCAGAAGACTCGTCGCAATCGATTTCGACGTTCCCGAGGAGCTGTTTTCGTCGCCTCCGAAATAAACGCTCCCGCGTCTCCGAGGCACACACCTCCCCGCGCATCGCCCCTTCACGCGTTTGTTTGACCACATCGGCAACCATGCCGCGTGATATGACCGGTACGTGTCGATTCGCCCTGTGCAACGTGTTACACGTCTTTCTCTCCTCCACGTCCCGCGTCCGCGGTCCCGTCGACGCCCCGATGCCACGGACGCTTTGTTTCGGACTTTGGGGCAGGCGCTGGTTCGCCTCCCGAGGTCGCTACGTGCCCTGATGCGCCCAATCGGTGGTCGTGTTCCCGTCGCCGTGATCCCGTCGTGTAACGCACGTGCGTATGGTCACGCTCGTTACGCGAAAACAACACAAAACATCCCCAAGCCCTGACCGGAGCCCTCCACCTCCATCGTCGTTACCACGATCCTTCCTCTTTTTCGACGGTCCACCTTCCGTTTCGTGTCGGTTTTGATTATTTTCCCGTCATTCATCCATCCCCCCAGGCACCGGGCGGTACCCCCCCCAGCCGAAGTTCGAGCCCTTCGCGTTTTACTCATGTTTCCGCCTCGGGGACCCGGAACAGGCCAAGATCGTGATGGCGACGGACCCGTATTTCTGGACCCAGGACAACGGCGCGGGTGGGCCGATTCACTTCGCCACGACGTACAAGCAAATCGGTGCGTTTCTTTTTTTCCCGCGTGAACGTTTACGGCACTGGATGTAGTACTGCTGTTTGTAGTACTGCTGTTTGTAGTATTGCTGTATGTAGTACTGATGTGTGTAGTCTATTACTGACTGTTACCCATACCCTTTTTTATTCACCACCAGACATGCTGCACCACATCGTGCGCAACTGCCCGTGCGCGGTGAACCAAAAAGACAGCAGGGGGTTCACCCCCCTGCACCGGGCCGCGTACTTGGCGCAGTACGACGGGTACCTCGAGCTGTATGAGTACTTACTCAGCGAAGGCGCGGATCCGAGTTTGCTAAGCGAGGACTACGACCCGTACTTGAACCCGGGGAAGAAAACGCCCGTGGAGGTGGCGATTAAAGACGGCCCGACGCGAGACGCCTTGCTCGCGCTGAACGAGAAGTACTCCCTGACCACGAAAACGCCGGTGCCGCACGCGGACATCGGGGACTGGTGGGCGCTGTACGACTACGGTCCTGAGGCGGTGTACGCGTGGCCGGCGGACCACAAACCGAACTACCCGGAACGCCGCAGGAACGAAAAAGGTGCGTGTTGCATTTCCCAAATCCCGCCGACTGTTTTGACGGTTGTCCAGAGTAATTACTCATACACATTACGAAATACTGACACTTTTCTGGCAAAAATCCAAAGCGCAAATCGAGAAACGCGAGTGGAAGCTGAAACGCAAAGCGGCGCGGGACGGCGCGATCGCGGAGGAGGTTGCGAAACGGGAAAAAAACGAAACGCCGACTTCGCAGATGGCGGGGTTGACCGTGTCAGATGGTGCTTCTGTGGGTCAAACTGCCTCTCAATCCGCGACGGGTGGTACCGACGTCTCCGCGACGGATACCCCAAACGTCTCGTCCTCCAAAATCGCGTTTCTCTTCCCTGGCCAGGGTTCGCAAGCGGTGGGAATGCTGAAAAGCGTTTCGTCCTTACCCGCGGTCAAGGAGATGTGCGACAAAGCAGCTGAGATTCTCGGGTACGACTTGCTCGATTTGTGCGTCAACGGCCCAAAAGAAAAACTGGACGACACCGTTTTCGCGCAGCCCGCGCTGTTTCTGTCAGGGCTCGCGGCGGTTGAGAAACTGCGCGTGGACGACCCGGCCGCGATTGCGAACTGCGCTCAATGCGCCGGCTTGAGTTTGGGCGAGTACACCGCGCTTGTTTTCGCGGGCGCGATGTCGTTCGAGGACGGTTTGAGGGTGGTGAAAGCGCGAGCGGAAGCCATGAAAGCCGCCGCCGCGGTCGGGGAGCACGTACGTGCTGGGCCTTTCCCAAATCCAGGCACACTGTTTAGTGTCCCTCAGTGACTGTTTGAGTGTACTACTGGTAACATTTAGCAGTACTGGCAACTCTTACAAATACAGCACAAGTAGACTGTGTGCCCATACAGTACACTCAACACTGACCCTTTTCGTTCACACTCACAGGGGATGCTTTCCGTGGTGGGTCTGGACGACGCGGCGCTTGAAAAGTGCGTCGCGTCGTCGAAAACCAAACCGGGGCAGGTTTGCGAAATCGCAAACTACCTGTTTCCCACCGGCAGGGTGGTGAGCGGTGATTTGGAGTGCTTAGCAACAGTCACGACTCTGGCGAACAAAGCCGGTGCTTTGAAAACCTCCATGCTTCAAGTCTCCGGTGCGTTCCACACCGACCGCATGGCCAGCGCGGCGCTGGCGCTAACGCAAGCGCTCGCGGATGCGAAAATCACCGCCCCCCGAATTCCCGTGTACAGTAACGTAACCGGCGCGCTCATCGCGCCGACCGACTCGATCCCGGAACTGCTCGCCAAGCAGCTCGTGTCCCCGGTGAGGTGGGAAGACACCTTACGGGCGTTACTCGCGGACGGCAAGGACCAGCTATACGAACTAGGCCCGAAAACCCAAATCAAATCAATGACGAAGCGGGTCTCGCAAGACGCCTGGAAAAAGATGGTCAACGTGGACGTGTCGGTTTAACTTTTGAAGAAAAGCGAAGCGACGCGAGAACGTTTGCCACTACCGCGGCTATCTGCCACTGCAGCTCGCCGCTGTCGTTCGAGGAAGTGTGCCCGAGATGACATTTTGTACATAGTCGATACGGTGATACTTTTTAAAAACGTATTCTACCACCACGTCTCTTCCTTCGTTTACGGTTTCTGTTCGACGATCGTCACGGACTCTCACAGGCAGTATTGGTCCATTTCCCGTTCCATTCGCTGTTCCGCCTGTTTCCGACCATTCTCAATCTCTTCAATGTATTCCTCGTCGCTGCAACCTGAGTAGCAATCTTCAGAACAGAATCCGAGCAGGATGTGATCTTTGGTCATGCATTTGCGGCAGTAGATTTCATTAATTTCGTACCCCTGGCTGCAAGAGTCATCGAAAATAAAGTCGGCACAACTCTTGCACGCAAGTTTTGCTTTGCACGTGCAGAGTTTGAAATGCTCACCAGTCGCTTTGTGTGCTTGGACGCACGACGGACACGCGTAGAAGTATTCAAAAGGGAACTTTTCCGCCGAGAAACACTGTCCGCAACTTTGCATTCCCGGTGGAATGTGGTCCGAGCACCAGATCTTCTTGCAGATGGAGCATGAGGATGAAGGCCCTCGATCCGCTTCGTAACCGATTCTGCAATGGTCTCGACTACAAAGGTTCTTTCCGCATCCCTGTTCCGCGCATTTTTCAAGGCCCTTGAGCCACGTGTCCGGGGCGTGTCCGAGGGCATACCGAGTGCCGCACTCGCAACTGATGGTCCTGTCATCGATGTATTTGGAGGGGTAGGAGGGACACCCTTGGCGCCTGCACAACGGCGACAACTCACATATATCGCAATAGTCACCTGATTCGTAATCAGGTGCGCACAGCATCGTGCCGCCGTCCCGGTGGTCCTCGCACAACGTGTCGCCACAAGCGGAGCACACAAACGGGTCACACTCATAATCAGCGGCTAGGTCGAACTGACATATCCCCTCGCACGCGACGCAGGGCGTTATGTTGAAACGCTCGGGGGATACATCGTTTGCGTCGTATCGGAGAGATTCGGTGAGGCGCTCGAGCTGTTTGCGGGTGATCCCCTCTTCGGTGCCGTCAAAATTGGTCGGCGTGTTGATGATCAGAAACTTCTCGAGGCGCTTTGCCTTTGGACGGGGAAGGACGAAACTTTCGACGAACTCGACGAGTTCCGGAGCAGAAATCTCTATATCTTCCAAGGTGAGAGACACAAGGTTCTGAAAAAACACAGAACTCGTGAGATTCCTGTCCACGAGAAGCGTCTTGAGAAAATCATCACTCCAATCGATGGCGCCGTGCAGTTCCAGAGTCTTCACGCCGTTCCCCGCGTACTCGACGAGTTGACGCAGGCGATTCTGACCGTCAAAAGCCTTCGAATCCTCCTTTAAAAGCCTCTTCGCGAGGTCCTTGTCGATGATGAGCGTCTCCCACGTCCGCGGATCATGAAGGGCGCTTCGGAAGTCTTTTGAGACGGATGCGAGACGGAATCGGTCTGAGACCTCGGGCAAGTACCCCATGATCGTCACCAGGACGTCCGGTGGGAGATCTGAGATCTCCTTCGGTTTTTCGTGGGACGCGCCGGCGACGTCGGGGGAAGGGCACACGGCGTTTAGGTCGGGGACGTGGTGCGCTTCGGTCGTGGCGGTGGTGATACCACCGTTCGCACGAGTATCAGTGTTGGCCGTCACGTCGGAGCTCATGCTCGTGCGGGGTACTAGTGCGGCGTGGCGTGCACGTCGTTGTCTTCGGGTCATCGGGTGTCTTCGGGTCTTCCCAGAAAACGAGCGTTACGATTTTTGACACGCGTGGGAACTGAAGAAAATAACGATTGTTTTGACATCGCCGCTTCGCTGTCTATTGCGCCGGTCTCCTCGAAACAGCAGCACGAAATCGATTCGTGGTCGAAACGCCGTACTGTGTGCAACCCGACCCGGCTTCTTCGTTTTTGTGGTCCATATCCTGACTACTCTTCTAATTCCGACTGCTACTCTAACGCTCCGGCGCATCGGCGCTTTTCTTTCCGTCTCTTTTCGTTCACACCTCGTCCACGGCGTACTTCACCACCCTGACGTCCGAGCACTGGTACAGCTCGTCCAGGTCGTCTTCCGCGATGTCCGTACCTGTTATCGTGATGCCCGATACCGTCCCCGTTGTGGTGTCGTCGTGTGTAACACCCTTCCCCGATACCGTTCCTTTCGTGGTGTCGGCGTGGGTAACACCCTTCCCCGCGGTTTTGCAGCATTTCTCGAACGCAGCCTCGGCTTGGCGGTTTCTGCCGTAGGACATCAGGACTGGAAACCCTGCGGCTCGGGCTGTCTTTTGAATCTCGCCGGTGGGCGAATTGGCCCACCGCCCGACCAACGAAACAAGCGTCTGCACCAACACCTCCGCGCTCTCCACTACGTACATGCAGTCAGTCGCGACCACGAGGTCGAAGGTTTCGTGGTTTAAGTCGGATGACGCGCTATTTCCCCAACTCAACGCGCGCACGTCCCAGGAATCGCCCTCGCCGGGAAGCAGGGACGCGTCGGTTTGATTTTGATTTTTGTTACCGGGAGCGGCGTCACCGTGTTCGTCGCTGCGAACGGTACCCTTGCTAGGAGGCGCGTTGTGACCCAGGTTCTCCCTTAGCAAAGGCAGGTTGGGCGCCAAGTCCGTCGCCACGACTCGTGACGCCCCCGCGTGAAGCAGCGCCGTTGCCACCAACCCGCACCCCGCGCCTAGCTCGCACACGCGCAACCCCCGGAACCGTTCTTGGTGTTTCTCGATGTACTGAGATAAATAAAAGAAAGTGTCAGTATTGTATGGGCACACAATCTTGGGATTTGGGAAATACAAGACGTACCTTCGCCAAAACGATGGCGCTGTCCCACACCGTGGACGCGAACCCGCCCGCGGCGCCGTTGTTGGATTTGTCGTCGAACCGCGTTTGCCGAAAGCTTAATGTGACGTTCTTGACGCTTTTGTCGCCATCCTCCGCGTCGAAGCCCATCGGAACCGTGCTCCCGCTCCGCACTTCCATCGGGTGCAAGTACGGCTCGTCGAACCGCTCAGTGTCGCTCTTCGCCTCGCGCTTCCACGCCCAGCGCCGAATGAACAAACAAGCGCCCGAACCGGTGAACACCTTCCGGGGGCGTTTCTTTTTTGGGACAGGATCTTGGTCTGGGTTTTGGTCGCCTTCGCCGTCGACGATGGATTCTTTCGTCTCCTTGCTCGTCGATTCTTTCGTCTCCTTGCGTGTCGCCGATTCGTCGCGCCGACCGCGTTTCTGTTTCTGTTTGTTTTTCTGTCCCTTCTCCGCTTCATCGGTTTCTTTCTCAACTTCACCAACCACAAGCAGCTCGTCATCCGACCCGCCCCAGCCATCAGCGTCGACCACAGGGGAGATACCAGTCGTTGCTGCCGTTGCTTTTGTTCCATCCGCATCCAGATTATCCTCATCGCTATCCTCGGGAAGCTCGATTTCGTTGGCGTCCAGACCGGCCGCCGCCGCGGTCGCCGCCGCCAAAACCGCCTCGCCCCCCGCCCGGGCTCTGAGATAAATGAAAGAAAGTGTCAGTCTTGTTTGGCAAACAGGGAGGCGGGATTTGGGAAAGCCTGACATACATACCTGCGCATCACGCCGAGGTCCGACATAGGCGCTTCCTTGCCATGCTTGGCCCACGGTTGTTTTTCCACGAACGCATCCACGAAATCACCCTCCGCCAGCTTTTGCAAATACAAGCGCAGGGAACCGCCCGGACCTAACAGGTTGTCGCGTTCGCGTTCGCTTTCGTTTTCGTTTTCGTGGAGAGAAACGCCCGCAGCTGGCGACGGCGCGTCTTTTTCCGGTTTCGTCGCATTCACGCCTTTCGTATTTTCACCGTCATCGCCGCCAAAACCCACGAGTTTGTACTCCTCCGGGTGAATCGCGCTGTTCGGCGGGTTCATCACGGCTTTGTACGGCGAGTCGTCTATTAACAGCGTGTTCCTCGGGCCGAACCGCGCGTACGACGGCGCGCGCCACAGCTCGTTCAGATCTTTCAGAAGGATTGGTTTCGAATTCGGCGCGCTCGTTTCCATGGCGCCGACGTGCGTGCACCTGTCCTGTCCCCACACGAACGCCAGCTTATCCCGGTGCTTGCCCCAGATGTGGTTCACGAGTAATTTCGCGTTGTGCGTCTGCGCGGACGACCACACCCCCACCGTGAAGTGATCGCTCAGCCAATTCACGAACTCGACCATGTGCGGGCGGTTGTAGATGAAAAACTTGCCGAACTTCGCATCGGGGGCGCGTTTCGTGCCATCCGCCTCAGCGAAAGCCGCCATCCGCCGGTCCACAAGAAGGCCGTTCAAATCCAACACCAGCAAGTGCTTGTGTTTGCGCGTGCCTTTGTGTTTGCGGTCCTTGCGTCCTAGGTCGGAGGGGTCGTGAGTGTCCTCATCACCAGGGACCGCAACCGCGGCCGCCGCCGATGTTGACGCATCGTTCGGCGAAGGCTCTTTGGGTGGGAGTTTTGGTATCTTGAACCCGCCGCGCTTTGGTTGCGCCAGTGGCGGGGCGGGAGGTGCGTCGCCGGATGGGGCGTTGGCCTCGCCGGTCGCGTATTCCGGCATCGCGCGTGAGCGAGCCGAGTGACCGAAGGACCACGATCGGCCAAGTGAAAAAGCATTTTGGAAAAGTGCCGTCCGAACGTCCTGTCCTGTCCGGCAGGGCGAGGGGGGAGGCATGGGTAAATGTGGGGCTAAATGGGGTATATCACGTGCACACTGCCTTCATAATCCTTACTTTCGGCTTGGCAGTCACATCTATGGTTTGCTGCTTGTCGTTTGACAGGCAGCCGGTTCAAACCGAAAATGACCGACAATATATCGTCGATTTCTACACTCCCAAGCTTTACGATGCGTAAAGCCTGTGGACGCGTAGCGCAGTGGATTAGCGCGTCAGACTTCGGATCTGAAGGTCGTGGGTTCGACCCCCACCGTGTTCATTTTTTGCTTCCATAGGTCAAGTAGCGCCCGGGACGCTCCAGGGTGTGCCTCCGGCGGTGCATGGGATGCTCAGCAATCTTTTTTTTCTTGGTGAGGTCATCATTCTTTTTTGGAAAAAAATGGGAAACTTCGTGGTATCGATAGCGTCAGACTTCGGATCTGAAGGGTGGGTCCGACCCCCACCGTGTTCAATTTTTGCTTCCATAGGTCAAGCAGCGCCCGGGACGCTCCAGGGTGCCTCCGCCGGTGCCTCCGGCGGTGTCTCCGAAGAATGTGCTGCTCATCTCTTTTTTTTGGTGATGCTAATCACTTTTTTACTTTCCCAGTTTGAAAAAAATGGAAGTTCAAACCGTTCCCAAACTCCGTCAAACCGTCAAACCGTTCCCGTGGTTTCAATTTCGTATCAGTCAGCCATTCATTGCGTCGGCTAATTCGCTAATCGGCGGTTCGATTCCGCTCAGCCCCAATTTCCTACTACCTAGACGCTGCGTGTGGTCCGTATCATAAAGTGTTGTGGCAGTCACCTCGGAGTAACGCCAAAAACTCGGAAGTCTCGAGAACGACGCGCACAACGACGCGCACAACGACGCGCACAACGACGCGCACGCGACTCCCTTCACATGGCATACGACGCAGCGCACACCGACATGACTGCCACGAGCGGTGATATGACGGCCATCACAACTCCCGCGAGCCTTGCCGACCCACAAGCCGCGATCCCCGACCTTCCCGACCACCTCGTCGTCACGCACGTTCTCAGATCTGAGAATTTCGACGACCCCGCCGATCTCGCACGGCTCCGCGTGGTGAGTCGTGGGATGCGCGACGCGGTGGCGGCGACGGGGCTTGCGTTTGAGGAGCTTGATGAGGATGAAGCCGTAGAGCTCGGATGTGTAAGCGCGCTGCAGCGCATGCAACGGGGAGGGCGCCTGTCGCGTCGAGAACTCCTTTGTGCGGCAGCGGCGAGGAGCGGACAGCTCGAAGAGTTGAAGGTGTTGCGCGCGGACGGCTGCCCGTGGGACTGGCAGACGTGTCGTGCGGCGGCGAACGGCGGGCACCTCGAAATGATCCAGTGGGCGCGCGCAAACGGCTGCCCGTGGGACTGGCAGACGTGTCGTGCGGCGGCGAAGGGCGGGCACCTCGAGGTGCTTCAGTGGTTGCGCGCGAACGACTGCCCGTGGGACGAGGATATGTGCGAGGGAGCGGCTGAGGGCGGGCACCTCGAGGTGCTGCAGTGGGCGCACGCGAACGGCTGTCCGTGGTCCGAGGATACGTGTGCAAACGCGGCGGCCGGCGGGCACCTCGAGGTGCTGCAGTGGGCGCACGCGAACGGCTGTCCGTGGTCCGAGGAGGAGCTGTACATGGCCGCTAAAAAGGGCCACGAGATGATTGTGCGTTTTCTGATCGAAGCGCAAGCGCACGTCGACAAGGCGTTGGACACGAATACAGGCGAATACGGATAGACGCCGCTGTACGTTGCAGCTCATGAGGGACACGAGGCGGTAGTGCGTTTGCTGATCGAAGTGGGCGCGGACGTCAACAAGACGAATCGTGACGGGGAGACGCCGTTGTTCATAGCCATTCAGAGTGGTCAATATACGCTGGTGCAGCCTCTTATCAAGGCGGGCGCGGATGTCGACATAAGCGATGGTCGCGGCTCGACGCCTCTGTCCTTGGCAGTTTCAGATGAAAACGAGACGGTAGTGCGGGCGCTGATCGAGAAGAGTCACAACCTCGACGCTTTGTTGGAGGACGATAAAACGGTCCTGTATATTGTCGCTGACATTGGCAACGAGAGGCTGGTGCGGGCGCTGATCGAGGCGGGCGCGGACGTCAACAACGAGGCGAGGGAGAACTGGTATGACGGCGCAACGATGCTGCACGTTGCCGCTGAAAACGGTGACGAGGCGATGGTGCGGGCGCTGATCGAGTTGGGCGCGGACATTAACAAGGCGGTGTATAACGACGGAACGCCACTGTACAAGGTCGCGAGCATCGTGTTTCAATGCCAGGACGAGGAGTCACCGTACGTCGCCGCTGACAAGGGTTACGAGGCGGTGGTGCGGGTGCTGATCGAGCTGGGTGCGGACGTCAACGAGGCGGCCTATGGCGAGACGCCACTGTCCATGGCCGCTCGATTTGGCCACGAGGAGTTTGTGCGGGCACTGATCGAGGCGGACGCGGACGTCAACAAGGCAACGCATGACGGCGAGACCCTGCTGTACATCGCCGCTGAATTTGGCCACGAGACGGTAGTGCGGGCGCTGATCGAGTTGCGCGCGGACGTCAACAAGTCAAATGATAACGGCGTGACGCCGCTTGTTATCGGCGCTAAAGAGGGCAACGAGGCAGTGATGCAGGCGCTGATCGAGGCGGGCGCGGACGTCAAAAATTCACATGATAACGGCGGGATGCCGCTGTACCTCGCCGCGCAAAACGGCCAAGAGATGATGGTGCGGGCGATGATCGAGGCGCGCACAGACGTCAACAAGGCAATAGATGGCGGTGCGACGCCGCTATTCATGTTCATGGCCGCTCTTAACGGTGACTAGGTGATGGTTCGTTTGCTGATCGAGGCGGGCGCGGATTTCAACAAGGCAAAGGATGACGGCACGACGTCGCTTTACGAGCCCGCTAGGAGGGGCCACGAAGCGGTAGTACGGGCGCTAATTGACGCGAACGCGGATGTCGACAAGGCGTTGGATGACGACATGACGCCGCTGCTCATCGCCGCTAAAGACGGCCTCGAGGCGATGGTGCGGGCGCTGATCGAGGCGGGAGCGGACGTTAACAAGCCGTGGGTTAACGGCGTGACGCCGCTGTACATGGCCGCTTATTACGGCCACGAGACGGTAGTGTGGGCGCTGATGGAGTTGGGCGCGGACGTCAACCAGGCAAACGATTACGGCACGACGCCGCTGTACACGGCCGCTGAAAAGGGCCACGAGGCGATAGTGCGGGCGCTGATCGACTTTGGTGCGGACGTCAACAAGGCAAACAATAACGGCTGGACGCCGCTGTACATGGCCGCTCGTGATCGTTTCCACCACTCGGTTATTAAGATTCTAACGGATGCCGGCGCGGTGTGACGACGGAAACGCTGGCGCGTATTGCTCCAAACCCGAGCGGAAGCGAAGAGACGAAAAATAAGAGACGAGACGCGATTGTAAAAAAGACCACGCAGTGCTACCGCGTCGCTCTTTTCACTTCTTCACCGTCCATTTTTATCTCTTCGCTGACATCCCAACCGACAGCGCGCCGTACCCGATGATCGCCACCGCGGACGCGCCGAGCAACGCGCCGTATACGTATTGGGAGTAGTCTGCGTTGGGGGGCGTGTCGGCGGCGCTCGCGACTTTCTTTTCAGCCGCCGCGCACTTTTTCCGCCACTCGCTGGCCTCCATGGTTTTCTCGTGCATTTGATTCGTGGCGTGAAGCGCGAGCTTCTGCTGCCTCTGCATTTCAAGTGTGGTGACCTCGATTTTGGTGCGCAAACAATCGTTCTCTCGTTTGTTTTTCGTCTCCGCCGCCTCGTCGCTACCCGAAACCTGCTGCATCAACATCTGCAGCTGCTTCGTTAAAAGCTCGATCTTTTGACCCGCCCGCCTCGCTTCTTCCTTTTGTTCAAACGCCTCTTCCTTGTACTTCTGCCGCGATTCCTTGAGCTTGTCGAACCGGTCCTTGTTGCTCAGGGAATTGTCGAGCTCGGGTTGTCGCATCGCGTCCTGCCTCGAGTTCGTCATCCCGGTAAAAACAGACCCGCGGTTCAGGGAACAAGGTGAAATTAAATCAGTCGCGAAGGGTCGGCCACGCGGGGACACGGAAACTTTGTAGTCGGTAGCTGGTGACGCGCAGACGTGGTACAGCCACGTGTGACGCGCGTGTGGTGCGTGTACACCACGCGAAGCGAGCCTCACAGGGTTTACGCGTCAGGGGTTGTGCACGCGATCGCTCGCCCGAGGTGGTTTTGGGGAGTCATTTAAATAATTTCCAAAAGCGCTCCTCGAGCCGGCGAAAACGAGATTCAGAATCGCACGCGCGCCGCGCCAGTGCTTCTCGCCGCCCCGTTCGCCGCGATGAGCGGCGAGGCCGCGTCTTTGTGTCCATCCTGCGGCGCTCACGAGGTGCGCCACGAGTTCGACCTGGGGTGCGAGATCTGTGGTGCGTGCGGGCACCTGGTTTCCGACCGCGCGCTCACGACCGTTGTTTCGTACGACGACGATGGCGCAAGAGGGGTGTTCCTTCACGACGGGAGCGCTAGCGGGCAGCACCTCGCGGCGGCGCGGCACGGTCTCGCTGGGGCGCCTGGCGCGACGCCGGGGGTAACGAGGGCCATGTTCCGGGACCAGGACTCGGCGCACTTGGCCAACATATCGAGGGCGGTGGATTTCGCGGCGCAGCAGTTGCGGTTGTCAAAAGACGCCGCCAACGACGCGCGCGCGCTCGTGGTGAAGGCGTCGGAAGGCCGGTGGGGTGACGGTGATTGGACCACACTTTTAGTGGGCGCGTGTGTGTACGTCAGCGCGCGGCAAAACGCCCTGCCAATCGCGATGCGGGACGTCGCGGAGGCGTGCCAAATCGACTTGTTCGCCCTCGGCCGGGTGTATAACAAGTTGAAACGTCTGCACGGCGTCCGCGTGCCGCCGCTGGACCCGAACGCGTTCGTCGCGCGAGCCGCCGCGGCGGTGCCGGAACTCACCGCAGTGTCGATTTCTGGCCAGAAAGGTGGCAAAGGTGGTGGACTAGTTGGGGGGGGCGACGACACGGAGGCTCGAAAAGAAGCCTCGAACCGAAGTAACGGGAAGAGCGTTGCAAATAAGGGTGACGAAGAAAAAAAAAACGTGACCGAAAAAAGCACCACCGCGTCCCGCGCCAAAGACCTGGCGCCGTTGATTCACGACGCGAAGATTTTGTTGAAGTTCGCGCACAGCCGGGGGCTGGTCACTGGAAGAAACCCGGTGCCTTTCGTGGCGGCGTGTTTGGGCGTCGCCGCGCAGTCGCGGTAAGTATTTCCCATTTACCACATTCCACTGACTGATTGCCCATACAAGACTGACACTTTTTCTTTTACAATCAGGGGCGTTTCCTTGAGCCACGAGAAAACAGCCGCCGCGGCGCGGTCGAGCGCGGCGTCCACGCGGCGGGCGTCGCGAGCGCTGAGAGAGGAACTTGTTGTCTTTTGCGCATCCTTCGTGTGGGGGGTAGGCGCGTCGGTAAGAACACTACACGTGTACCTGCCCTCCCTGGTCAAGCACGTCGCGGGGGCGCTGCATCAACTGTCGAACCTGGAGACGAGAAACGGGAATACTTCGGATGAACAAAAAAAAACTCGGCAAGAATCCACCACCGCGGCGGCGCGTCGTATCGAGGGCATGCCGGTTTCGTTTCGCCATCACGAGAAAACCCGGGTTCTGAGAAATTTGAGGGTCGCGGCGACGAAGCGGGACACGTTGATTTCGCTGGACGGGGGAGGCCAGCATGATTCGTATGGGCAACTACCCGCGCGCGGCGGATCGGACGTCGCGGACGAAAACATCGCCCTCGGCGAGGAGGACACCGAAGCCGAAACCGAAACCCCAGCAGGCGGTTTGGTCGTCGCGTCCGCGGTTCCGCCCGGTCCGGTGACGGTCAAACGGCCGACCCGAGGCGGGGCTAAGTCCAGCAGACGCAAAAAAGCCAAAGTCGTTTCTTTTGGTGACCGCGACGACGCGACGGCTGCGGCGGCGGGTGGCTCGAAAAAAAGAACGGCTCGGAAACAAGGGTCGGGTTCGGACGACGAAACTTTCGACGAAACTTTCGGTTTCGACGAAACGTTCGATTTCGACTGGCACGACCTCGCGGTGCAGCGGCTTCTTCTTGAGGGCGTCCCCGAACGCTACGTGGTGGAAGAGAAAGGGTTGTACGCTGCGGAGAACGGGAACGCGGGTGCGGCGGGCAAGTCGGGTTGGAAACAAACCGGGGCCAAGAAATGTGTTCGCGGAGTCGGGTTCGGTAACGGGAACAACTCGCTCGACGCGGTGGAGCGCGTCCGGCGACGGGTCGCGGAGGACAGGGCGGGGAGTGAATTTGATTTTGAACATGTTTTACCCGGGGGTGTTTTTTTGCCGGGCGGCGTTACTTGGAAAGCGCCGCGCGGCATTTCCGCCGTGGAACGGTTCGACAAAAACGCGATGGACCAGATTCCGGACCACGAAATAGACGAGCTCATTCGGACCCCAACGGAGGTCGCGCTCGCGGTGGCGGTGGCGGAAAGCGCGCTTGGGGGGGGGGGGGGGGGGGTTGGGGGGGG